>JAESGM010000332.1_pt1 | contig 57656 bp, 57 predicted proteins | sample 9269721 | NCBI WGS metagenome assembly JAESGM01 (sample SAMN15720920, study PRJNA650825) | algae metagenome | isolation source: Komarekiella atlantica HA4396-MV6 and co-occurring heterotrophs from... | place: USA: Theobald House, Kauai, HI | collected 2009-07-29
GGATGGGGGGCGAGCGGCTGGGTGCAGGATCGGTTGTAGGGGCGGATCGGGTCGGGTTCCGGCGGATTCGGCTCGACTTTTCGCCCCCCACCCCTGCCCCTCCCCACAAGGGGGAGGGGTCCTCCGCGCTTCGTCCGGTTTCGCAGAGGAATCGAGGGGAGAAGGAAAGCCTCAGCCCTTCGCCGCCTTCGCGCGCTCGATCGCCTCGACGATCAGCTGCTTGGCCTTGGCGGCGTCGCCCCAGCCGGTGAGCTTGACCCATTTGCCGGGCTCGAGATCCTTGTAGTGCTCGAAGAAGTGCTGGATCTGGTCGAGCGTGATCTTCGGCAGGTCGGTGTAGTTGTGCACGTTCTCGTAGCGCTTCGTCAGCTTCGGCACCGGCACGGCGATGATCTTCTCGTCGCCGCCGCCCTCGTCTTCCATCATCATCACGCCGATCGGGCGCACCGCGATGTAGGAGCCCGGAACCAGCGGCCGCGTATTGGCGACGAGCACGTCGCAAGGGTCGCCATCCTCCGACAGCGTGTGCGGGATGAAGCCGTAATTCCCGGGATAGCGCATCGGCGTGTAGAGGAAGCGGTCGACGAAGAGCGTGCCGGCTTCCTTGTCCATCTCGTACTTGATCGGCTCGCCGCCGATCGCCACCTCGATGACAACATTGACTTCGTCGGGCGGGTTCTTGCCGATGGAGATGGCATCAAGGCGCATGGATCATAACCTGTCGATACGGAAAAACTGGCGCGCCTTATGCGCGCTGCAGCGCAAAACGCCAAGCCCGGGCTTCGGCACAGAGCGCGCAATCGCGTTTGCGCGCAGGCGCGGGCGCTGATATCGGGCGGCCATGACCATGCTCGAGACCAGCCGGTGCTGAGGCGGCGCCCCGACGAGGAGCGCTATGCGCGGCGCATGGCGCGGATCGCGCGCTGGGACCGGCCTCTGGTGGGCCGGCTCGACCGGATTCGCGCCTGGAGCAACATGCTGCTGGCCGATCACGGCATCTTCCGCCTGGCCTATCTCAATGCCCATCGGGTCACGCCGGGGCTCTGGCGCGCGGCGCAGCCGGCCCCGACCGATATCGCCTGGTTCGCCCGGCAAGGCGTGAAGACGATCGTCAACCTGCGCGGCGGGCGCGAGCACGGCGCCTGGCCGCTGCAGCGCGAGGCCTGCGAGCGCCATGGCATCGCGCTGGTCGAGTTCGTGTTGCGCTCGCGCGGCGCGCCCGATCGCGAGACGATCCTCGGTGCCGGAGCTTTCTTCGAATCACTGCAGGAGCCGGCGTTGGTGCATTGCAAGTCCGGCGCCGACCGCGCCGGCTTCTTCTCCGCCCTATACCTGCTGATCCACGAGAAGCGCCCGCTCGACGAGGCCATGCGCCAGCTCTCGCTGCGCTACGGCCATTTCCGCTTCGCCAAGACCGGCATCCTCGACGCCTTCTTCGAGGCCTATCGCCGGGAAGGCGAGGCGAAGGGCATCGCCTTCCTCGACTGGGTCGCGACGATCTACGATCCGGCGCGGCTGGAGCGGGAGTTCAAGACCGGCTTCTTCTCCTCGCTGATCGCCGACCGGCTGGTTCGGCGCGAATAGCCGGCGCTCAGCGCGCCGCTGCCGCCGCGGGCTCTTCGCCGCCGAGGCGGGTCCAGGCGAACTGGACATGCGCCAGCATGCGGACCAGCGACAATGCTCCGATGACGGCGAGCAGCGACAGCGAGAGCGCGCCGAACCACCACATGATCAGGACGGCGAGGGCGAGGGCGAGCGCGTTGGTCGCCATCTGCCGATGCGGATGCAGCGACAGCGAGCCGATCTCGTGCAGCGGCGCCACCAGCGCGATGCCGCAATAGAACAGCGCCATGATCGCGATGACCTCGCCGAGCCCCTCCCATTGCGTGCCGTCGAGCACGACATCGGCGATGCTGGACACCAGCGCGACGCCAGCGAACAGGATGACGGCGACGCCGATCAGGCAGAGCGAGACGAAGCGCGCCCATTGCTGCCGGTCTTGGCCCTGGCGCAGGCGCAGGTTGTTCATGACCAGGGGAATCGAGACGGTGGCGAACATCTGGGTCGGCATCTCGAGCAGCCGCATCGAGAGCGCCACATGCGCGGCGAGCAGCGGATTGCCGGCGAAGGGAAGGGCAAGCAGCGGCGCCGCAGTGAAGCCGAAGGACAGCATCGCCGAGGGCAGCAGATAGCAGGGCGCAGTGCGCCAGCGCAGCGCCGATTCGCGCAGCTCCGCGCCCGACCAGTCGCGCGGCTCGACCAGCCTGGCGAGCGCCGCGCGCCGGCGCCAGACCAGATAGCCCGCCGCGACGGCGTGGCCGAAGGCGTCGGCCGCGAACAGCGCCAGCGCGGTCGGGCCGAGCGGCCAGATCAACAGGATCATCATGCCGGGCTGCAGCACGGCCTGCACGACATTGCTGTTGCCGATCGTGCCGAAATCGCCTTCCGCCGTCGCCTCCGCCGTGACCAGGCGGATCACGGCCCGGCTCGCCAGCGAGATCAGGAAGAGCGCGCCGAAACCGCGCAGGACCCAGCCCATCGAGGCGGAGAACAGGATCACCAGCGCCATCGCGCCGAGGAAGATCGTGCCGGCGGCGACCGCCAGCCGGAAGGCGCGGCCCAGCCGCGCACGGTCGTTGCTCTGGAAGAACACCGCCTCGAAGCGCAGCAGGGTCGCGATCGAGACGAAATTCGCCAGGGCCGCGAAGATCGCGAAATCGGCGAAGACATGGGGAGGGCACATCGCGGCGGCGAAGAGCAGCCCCCAGACCGACAGGAAGCGCGCCTGCAGGAAGCGCAGGGCCAGCATCAGGCCGGAGCGAAGGCTGGTGCGCTGCTCCGCCGTCGCTCTGGGGTCGAGTTTTTCGGCCGGGATCGCGGGCGCCGTGGCGGCACCCTTGGGGAAGGCGATCCGGTCCAGTGCAAGTTGCGCGGCCATATCCACGTCGCCGGTCGGGATGTCGGACAATCCAACGTCGCGTAACGCTACGTCGCCGCGCTGGCTCTCAGAGGTCTGTTCGCGCTCAGATTCGCCGGTCACGATCCAGGGACTCTGTCGAAAGCAGGCTGGGCCCACATGGTTAACGTCTGGTTAATACGTCGCATAGTTGAAGATCACGCCGGGGCCGCCCCCTGCCTAGCACGGTTCTTACGGCAGAAATAAGCCCGCGTCCCGCAATGGCAGCCAAGATCAGTCGGCCTTGCCTCGCTCTGCGGTGACGTTCACTCTTCCGCCCCGACTCAACCGAGGACAGGCCTGTGCCCCGCGATCCGATCCATATCGACTTCCTGAACGCGCTCGATATCGAGGCGCTTTCACTGACGGACGAGGAGATCATCGCCGCGGTGGAGGACGGACTCGCAGCCCAGGGGCGCGGGGAGACGGTGATAGAGCCGCGTATGCACCTGATCCCGAATGCCGGCGGAAACGGCCATTTCAACGTGCTGAGAGGCTCGTTCCGCGCCCCGATCGCGCTCGCCGGCGTCAAGGTGATCGGGGACTTCGTCGACAACTACAAGGAAGGCCTGCCCTCCGAGCTCGGCCTCCTGCTGCTGATGGATCCGGTCAACGGCGTGCCGAAGGCGATCGTCGACGGCAGCCACCTCACCGACATGCGCACCGGCGCGATCACCGCCATCGGCGCAAAGTACCTGGCGCGCAAGGGCTCGAAGGTGCTGGGGCATATCGGCGCACGCGGCACCGCATATTGGAACGTTAGGCTGCTCGATTCGCTCTTCGACTTCGACGAGATCCGCGTCCATTCGCGCCGCAAGGAAAGCCGCGATGCCTTCGGGGCGAGGCTCTCCGCCGATCTCGGCAAGACGGTCACCGTCACCGAGGACTGGCGTTCCTGCGTCGAGGGCGCCGATATCGTGGTCGAGGCCTCGCGCCTGAACGCGCCCGAGCCGATGCTGAAGACCGACTGGATCAAAAAGGGCGCCTTCGTCGTGCCCTATGGCACGATGAGCGCGGTCGAGCTCTCGCTCACCGACATCATGAGCAAGCTCGTCGTCGACGATTGGGGCCAGTGCAGATCCGGCCAGTTCGGCGCGCTGCGCGCCCATGTCGAGGCCGGCAAGCTCTCGGAGGCGACGCTCCATGCCGAGATGGGCGAGATCGTCGCCGGCCTGAAGCCCGGCCGCGAGCGCGAGGACGAGACCATCCTGTTCTGGCATCGCGGCCTCTCGCTCTCCGACATCGCGCTCGGCCATTTCATGCTGGAGAAGGCCAAGCGCCTCGGCCTCGGCCAGCGCCTGCGCTACGCGTGAGCGCGCCGGGCGACATCCCGCTCGTCGCCAATGCGCGGATGTACGCCGTCAATCCGGCCGCGCGCGCGGCCTGGGCGGCGCTGTTCGGCTGGGTCGCGCGCCGGGCCGGCGTGCCGCTGACGGTGATCGACCATGCCGCGCCGGCGCCACTGGAAGAGCTCTGGAGCCGGTCCGATCTCGGGCTCGCCTTCATTTGCGGCTATCCCTTCGCCGGCGAGGCCTTTCCGGTCCGGCCCGTGGCGGCGCCGGTCCCGGCTTCGCCGCTCGCCGCAGGCCGGCCGTTCTACGCCTCGCATCTGATGGTCCGCTCCGAGAGCCCCATCCTTACCCTCGCCGACAGTTTCGGAGGGCGCCTCGGCTGGACCGTCGCGCACTCGCAATCCGGCTTCAACGCGTTGCGCAGCCATCTCCTGCCTCATTGGCAGGGTAAGCCGCTCTATGCGCGAACCGTCGGCCCGCTCGTCACCCCGCGCCGGGTGATCGACGCGCTGCTCGCCGGCGAGATCGATATCGGACCGCTCGATTCTTATGTCCACGACCTGCTGCTGTCACACGAACCGGAGACGGCCGCCCGTTTGCGCATCGTCGAGACGACCGCGCCAAGGCCCATGCCGCTTCTGGTCGCGTCGGACACGGTCCATGCAGCAGCTATCGCAAGCCTGCGGGCAACGCTGCTGGCTGCCGATGACGAGGCCCCGACGCTGCTGGCGGATCTCCGGCTCTCCGGTTTCGCTGCCATCGAACGCGAGGCCTATGATGTGCTGCTCGAGGATGCCCGCAGAGCCGAGGAAGCCGGCTACACGATTCCCGGCTGAGCATCCCGTCATTGCGAGCGCAGCGAAGCAATCCAGGAGGGCTCGCGTGACGGCCCCTGGATTGCTTCGGAGCTCACGCTCCTCGCAATGACCGTGGCCGCTATGGCGCCTCGCCGCCCGCGCTCCGCGTCCTGATGCCCGCGAGCGTGATCCGGCCGAGCGGCTTGCCGTCGCCGTCGACGATCGTCGCCGCGTCCTGCCCCTCGGCCAGGAGCGCCGACAGCACGCCGCGCAGATTTGCGCTCGCCGGCAGCCGCAACCCTGCGGCGGATGCTTCGCCCGGCTCCAGCGCTTCGCTCGCGCCGACCAGCGAGAGCCGCCGCAGCGCCGCGTCCGCTCCGACGAAATCGGCGACGAAATCGTCGACTGGGGCCGCCAGCAGCCGGTCCGGCGTATCATATTGCACCAGCTTGCCGTCGCGCAGGATCGCGACCACGTCGCCCATGCGGATCGCCTCGTCGATATCGTGCGTCACGAAGATCACGGTCTTCTTGAGCCGGCGCAGGATTTCAACGAACTCGTCCTGCAGCCGCCCGCGCACCACCGGGTCGACCGCCCCGAAAGGCTCGTCCATCAGCATCACCGGCGGATCGGCGGCGAGCGCGCGGGCGACGCCGACACGCTGGCGTTGGCCGCCTGAGAGATGGCGCGGGAAGCGCGACAGGAACTGGCCGGGCGGCAGACCGACAAGGTCCAGCATCTCCTCGGAGCGCGCCTTGATCTTCGCCGCCGGCCAGCCGAGCAGCTTTGGCACGGTCGCGACATTCTCCGCGATCGTCATGTGGGGGAACAGGCCGATCTGCTGGATGACATAGCCGATGCGCCGGCGCAGGGCGACGGGATCGGCCTGCGTCACGTCCTCGTCCTCGACGATGATCCGGCCCGAGCTCGGCTCGATCAGCCGGTTGACCATGCGCATCGTCGTGGTCTTGCCGCAGCCCGAGGGGCCGATCAGCACGCAGGTCCGGCCCTCTTCCACCGCGAGGTCGAGATTGTCGACGGCGGGGCGCGCGACGCCCGGAAAGATCTTGCTGACGCCTTCGAGGCGGATCATGCGGCCTTCCTCTTCATGATGCCCCCAGGCGCGACTGGCGCGTCATCAGCCGCTCGACGCCCGCGAAGACGAGCTCGACCAGGAGGGCGAGCAGGGCGACCGCGACGGCGCCGGCGATCAGTTGCGGGAAGTTGAAATTCGCCATGCCGGCAGTGATCAGCTCGCCGAGCCCGCCGCCGCCGATGAAGGCGGCCAGCGTCGCCGCCGAGACGATCTGTACGGCGGCGGTGCGCACTCCGGCGAAGATCACCGGCAGCGCCAGCGGGATCTCGATGCGCGTCATCACCTGCGCGTCGGAGAGCCCCTGGCCGCGCGCCGCCTCGACGATGTCGCGGTCGACCTCGGTGAGCCCGGTATAGGTGTTGAGCAGCAGCGCCGGCAGGCCGTAGAGCGTCAGCGCCACGGCCGAGGGCAGGAAGCCGGTACCGAGCACCGGCAGCATGATCACCAGCAGCGCCAGGCTCGGCACGGTGCGCAGGATGTTGACGACGGCGATCGCGGCATTGGCGAAGCCGCGATGGCGGGTGAGCAGCAGGCCGAGCGGCAGCGCGATCAGCACCACCGCCAGAAGCGCGACGCTGGACAGCCAGAGATGGTTCTCCAGTGCCGTCCAGAAAATGCGCGGATTGGCGGAGATCCAGCCCAGCATCAGGTGCCCTCCGCCTGCGCGGCCCGGAAATAAAGTTCGAGCCGGCGCAGCGCCTCGTCGCAGGCGATGGCCAAGACCGAGGTGGCGACCGCGCCGACCACGACCTTCTCGCCGAAATCCTGGGTGATGCCCTGGAAGATGATGTCGCCCAGCCCGCCGGCATTGATGAAGGCCGCGACGGTGGCGACCGAGACCATCGTCACCACGGTGATGCGGATGCCGGCGATGATCACCGGCAGCGCCAGCGGCAGCTCGACGGAAAAGAGGCGGCGCCAGCGGCCATAGCCCATGCCGTCGGCGGCATCGAGGATGTCGGGCGAGATCTCGCGCAGGCCCGTCGCCGTGTTGCGGATGATGATCAGCAGCGCATACATCACCAGCGCCACGATCGCCGGGCCGAAGCCGAGACCCAGCACCGGGATGAGCAGCGCGAAGATCGCCAGGGCCGGCACGGTGTAGAGCGCGCCGGAAACCAGCAGCACGACGAGATAGAAGGTCGGCCGCCTCGCCGAGAGGATGCCGAGCGGCAGGCCGATCGCGAGCGAGATCGCCAGCCCGATGCCGACGAGCTGGATATGCTCCCAGAGCGCGACGAGCAGCCGGTCGTAATTTTCCAGGGTCCAGGTCATGCCGGCAGCCCCGCAAGCTCTGCCGCGAGACCGCCTGCCGCCAGTTGCACGGCGAGCGCCTCGAACTCTCGCCCCATCGGCCGGTCGTCATCGAGCGGCGCGACATGGCGGCGCACGAAGTCATGGGCGCGGCTCGTGCCGGCGCCGAGCACGGCGCTGCCGCGCAGATCGACCGCTTCAGTCGCGACGATCAGCTCGACCGCCGCCAGCCGGAACAGATGCCCGGCGATGGCCTCCGTCTTCTCGACGATCCGCGGCGTCATCGGCGCATAATCCTCGACGCCGTCGGCGACCGGCAAGGTCATTGGCCCGAAGGGCAAGGCGAGATGCCGGATCTCGGCCTCGAGCGCGGCGGCGGTCTTCTGCGCCGTCGCGAAACCGGCATGCGAGCCGCCATGGCGGGTGAGGAAGCGCGGCAGCTCGCTGGAAGCGGGCGACATCAGCTTGGTGATGCGGAAGGCCGAGATCGTCGCGGCATGGGCGCTCGCCAGGCCGAGCCCCTCGAAGGCGAGCGCCAGCGCGGTCGTGTCGAAATTCACGGTCGAGCGCAGCGTTTCGCCGCCGGCGAGCACCGCCGGGCTGTCGCCGGCACTGTTGAGCTCAAGCTCGACCAGATCGCGCGCGGCGGCGAGCGCCGCGAGCGCCGCGCCGTTCACCGGCGCCAGGCAACGGAAAGAGAGCGGGTCCTGCACCCGCCGCGCCGCGCCGGCCTCGAACAGGTCGCTGCCGGCGAGCAGGGTCCGCAGCCCGGCGCTGCCCAGGACCTGGCTCGGCACCGGCCTGAGCGCGACGAGATCGGCCGCGATCGGCGAGAGATTGGCCCGGTAGGCCTCGAGCGAGAGAGCGCCGGCAACGGTCAGCGCCTCGAGCGCCAGCCGCATCTCGTGCAGCGCCAGCGCCGCCAGCCCGGTGCTCTCGGCATTGGCGTTGAGCAAGGCGAGCCCGTCCTTCGGCCCGAATTCGGGCAGCGCGATGCCGGCCGCCCGCATCGCCTCACCGCCGGGCATGATCTGGCCGCGATACTCGGCCTCACCATCCCCGGTGAGGGGCAGGAAGAGCTGGGCGAGCGAACTCAGATCGGCCTCGCCGAGCGAGCCGATGCGCCGCACCATCGGATGAACCCCGGCATTCAGCATGGCGGCGATGGTCTCGGCGAAGACCGGCGAGATGCCGGAAGCGCCCTGCGCCAGCCCGGCGAGCCTCGCCAACTGAACGGCCCGCACCTGCGCTTGCGACAAGGCCGGGCCGACGCCGACCGCGCGAGCCCGCACCGCCCGCTGCTGGAAGGCGGCGATCTGGTCCTCCGCGAGCCGCGTATCCACGGCAGCGCCGAGGCCCGTGGTCAGCCCATAGACCGCCTCGCCGCGCGCGAGCGAGCTTTCGACCACGCGCCGCGCGGCGAGGAGCCGCGCGCCGACGGAGGGCGCGAGCGCCACCCGCGCATGTCCATGCGCGACCGCATGGACCTGATCCAGCGACAGCGACCCGGCTCCGATCGTGACGAGGGACGCCGCCGCCCCCGCCCGCTCCATCAGCAACAGGCCGGCCTCAGCGGGCCAGGCCCTTGGCTTTCAGGAAATTCACCGCGACCGTGCGCGGCTCCTTCTTGTCGACCTCGACCTGGCGGTTGAGCTCCTGCATCGTCGGATTGTCGAGCACGGCCCCGACCTTCTCCAGGGCCTCGACGATCTTGGCGTTGCCGGCGATCTCCTGGCGCACGACCGGCGCGAGGAAATAGGGCGGGAACAGCGACTTGTCGTCGTCGAGCGCCACGAATTTCTCGGCCGCGATCTGCCAGTCGGTCGAGAAGCCGTTGGCGACGTCGACCTGCTTCTGCGAGAGCGCCTCGTAGCGCAGGCGCAGCGCGGCGAACTGCTTGAACTCGCCGAACTCGGCGCCATAGACCTCCTTCAGCCCCGCGATGCCGTCGCGCCGGTCGACGAATTCGGTGCCGGCGCCGAGGCTGAGCTTTTTCGAGACCTTGCCGAGATCGCTCAGCGTCTTGAGATTGTGTTCCTTGGCGGTGTCCGGCCTGACCACGATCGCATAGCCGTTATTGATGCCCGACGGCTTCAGCCAGGTCAGGTTGAACTCCTTCTCGTAATAGGCCTTGACCAGCCCGAGCACCTTGGCCGGGTCGCTCTCCGTCGTCTGGGCCTTCATCACGGCGTTGAAGCCGGTGCCGGTATATTCCGGGTAGAGGTCGATCGCGCCGCTCTTCAGCGCCTCATGCGCCACCAGCGTGCCGCCGAGATTGATCTTCCGCTCGACCTTGAAGCCGGCATTCTCGAGCGCCGCCGCATAGAGCTCGGCGACGATGAACTGCTCGGTGAAGTTCTTGGAGCCGATCTTGATCGTCTGGGCCGAGGCCGTCGCGAATCCGGCGACGGTCATCGCCGCGGCGATGCAGAGCGTCTTTGCGAAGCGCATGCTGGCGAAATTCATGGTCGCCTCCTGTGATGGCTCGAGGGGGTCAGCTAACGAGGGATCGTGACGGGTTGCAAGCCGCGGGCTCGGTGGAGACGAAATCCGCTCGCAAGCGGCATGCCGGGAGAACAGCCCACCACCGGGCGCTCAGCCGGCGGGATTGCGTTCGCCGGCGCGCACCGCGCCGGGCAGGCGATTCTCCGCCGGCGAGAGCGGGCAGACCCAGGCCTCCGAATAGGCGCAGGACGGGTAATAGGCGAAATTGAAGTCGAGAATCGTCCGGCCCGCCGGTGTCGCGCCGAGATCGGCGCTCTTGATCGTGTCGAGCAGGTAGCGGCCGCCGGCGAAGGTCTCCTCGCCATTGCTGGCATCGCCGAAGGGCAGGAAGGTGCCGCCGCCATAGCCCTCGATCCAGTAGAGCGTCAGCTCCCCGCCCAGCGCCGCCGCGAGGCCATGGGTCAGCGCATAGGGCCTGAGCGCCATGGCGCCGTCCTTGCCGGCTTCGACCCGGATGGTGTCGCGATCCTGCGCCGGCCGCAGCGCGACCTCGAAGCGCAGGGCCGGATCATAATCGAAATAGCGGATGCCACTGAAGCGCTCGCGCCGGGTCGCGGCCAGCGGCGATTGCGCATGCTCGCGAAAGAGCCGGTCGCGGACGCCGCGCCAATGGGTCCAGCCCGCCTGCCCCGGCATCGCCCGCACGGCCGCATAGAGATCGGCCACCTGCCGCCGCCAGTCCTGCAGCGCGGCAGCGGTCTCGAATTTCGCCTGTGCCGACGCCTCGGTTCGGCCGGTGGCGATCGTGGTGGGATTGGTCATGGAATGCAGCCCTCGGTTCGATGCGGCGTGAACGGCTCGGCACAAGTCGACCTCGTGCTGAACGCGCCGGTGGCATTCACGTTCCCGCATTGTGCCGGCCGCACTGTCAGAGCATGTCAGCGGCTCGCCCGGCTTGCGGTGAATTCGCCGGAGAAGGGCGGATGATGACAGCCGCCGCCTTCACGAAACCGCGAGGGCGCGCTCGCGCCAAACGAAAAAAGGCCGGCCCGTCGAGGGCCGGCCTTCATCCCGATCTGCCGGGCGCTCAGACGAACTGCGTCTTGAGCCCCTCGAACAACCCGACCTGGTCGGCCAGCAGTTCGCGCTGCGCGTCGCGCTTGACGAAGACCTTGAACATGGCCTCGCCCGCGCCGTTGAAGAACTGCACCGAACAAGAGCGACGCCCGTGGAACTGGCGGTCGACGAGGTAGATCGCCCGGCAATTCGCGGCCTTGATATGCCCGCCGATCGGGCTGTCACCATGGATGTTGTAATAGCCGTGGCCGAACGAGCCGACCGGCAACGTGCCTTCGCATTCGAGCACGATATCGGCGGTGTGGACGATGAAGAGCACCTCGCCCCAGGTCGTCAGCGCCTGCCAGAGTTCCTCGAAGCGCCCGGGCGCGATGAAATGACGTTGCTCCGGCGGCGTCGCCTCCAGTACCGCGAGCGTCGGCACGCCGACCTCGCGGGCGATGGCCTCGATCACGCCGTCTGGCTTGGCGGCCAGCGCCTGCCTGACGCGCTCCATCGGGTCTGCCGGCGGCGGGTCCTGGACCGCCGCGGCGTCCGCCTGCGAGATCGACATGCCGCCCTCCCTCACTCTGCCGCCTGGCGGGGCAAATGCGGATTGGACTCGCTCAGCACCGTCTCGAACCCCTCGAATTCGGGATGGCCGAGGAAGATCGGCGTCGCGCGCGGCTGGCCGGCGCTGCGATGCGACTCGCGGAACTGCTCGGACTTGGTCCAGGCCGTGAAGTCGTCCTTGGAGGCCCAGGTCGTGTGCGAGGAATAGAGGGTGTGATCCTCCTTCTCCGGCCCCTTGAGCAGATGGAAGGTGATGAAGCCCTTCATCTCGTCGAGCCGCGTCTTGCGGCTCGCCCAGACCTGCTCGAAGGCGGCCTCCTCTCCCTTGACGACCTTGAAGCGGTTCATGGCGATGAACATGACGATATCCATGGTTGGCGGGCTTGCACGCGGCAGCGCGCCGTAGCCGACGTGCCGCTCTTGACCGCTTGTAGTAAAGCTGAATATCAACGTCAACGATGGCAAGTTTAGATCTAGTTTTGAATAATTAAAAACTAGAATTTACTTAGCTGTTGTGCAGTTGCCATCACTTCACCAGTTTTCGGGCCGAATACCCGCGCCACAGCGCAACCGACCCGGGATTCGGCCTGCGGCCGGGAGACGGAGACCTCATGATGTCCAGGCTTCAGTCATCGCCAAGGCCCACCACGGCGCGTCTCTGCCGGCGTGAACTGGGCGCCGCGATCGGGCTGACGCTGCTCGCGGCCGGCGGCCTCATCGCGCCGGCTGCCTTCGCGCAGACGCCCGAGCGCATCGTCGCGGTCGGAGGCGTCATCACCGAGGTGCTCTATGCGCTCGGCCTGCAGGACCGGATCGTCGGCGTCGACACCACCAGCCAATTCCCGCCGGAAGCGCTGAAGGACAAGCCCAATGTCGGCTATGTCCGGGCGCTCTCGGCCGAGGGCGTGCTCTCGCTGAAGCCCTCGCTCGTCATCGCCATCGAAGGCGCCGGGCCGCCCGACGCGGTCTCGCTGCTGAACGAGGCGGGCCTGCGCGTCTCGCGCATCTCGGAGGACAATTCGCCCGACGGCGTCGTCACCAAGATCCAGGCGATCGGCGCGGTCGCCGGCGCGGCGGAGCCGGCAAAGCGCCTCGCCGAGCAGACCAAGGCGCGCTTCGACGAGCTCGCGACCCTGCGTGACGCGCTGCCGGCCAAGCGCCGGGTGCTCTTCGTTTTGTCCCTGCAGAACGGCCGTGCGCTGGTCGGCGGCCGCAACAGCTCGGCCGACGCGATCATCGCGATGGCGGGCGGCGTCAACGTCGCCCAGGCCGTCGAGGGCTACAAGCCGATGACCGACGAGGCGATCATCGCCGCGGCGCCGGACGTCATCCTGATGATGCGCAACAGCAGCAGCCACAACGCGACCCCTGACGAGCTCTTCGCCATGCCGGTCTTCTCGCAGACCCCCGCCGCGGCGGGCAAGGCGCTCGTCCGGATGGATGCGCTCTACCTGCTCGGCTTCGGGCCGCGCACGCCCTCCGCCGCCCGCGACCTGATGGCCGCGCTCTATCCCGATGCCGCGATCCCGCCGCTGAAGACCGCCGCCGCACCATGACGCTCGCCGCCCGCCCGGCCGGCCTGATGAGCGCGTCCGCCCTCAGCGCCTTCGCCGCGAGCCGCCGCCGCCAGGCCGTGCTCGTCATTGCCGGGCTGACCCTGTTCTGCCTCCTGCTGATCCTGCTGGCGATCGGCCAGGGCGCCTTCACCATCGCGCCCGGCCGGGTCGCCCAGATCCTCTGGGCCAGGCTCGCTGGCGACGCGACGCTGCTCGAAGGGCGCGACGCGCTGGTCGTGCTCAATATCCGCCTGCCGCGCGTGTTGCTCGGCCTCCTGGTCGGCGCCGCGCTGGCGGTCTCGGGAGCGCTGATGCAGGGCCTCTTCCGCAATCCGCTCGCCGATCCCGGCCTCGTCGGCGTCTCGGCCGGCGCGGGCCTCGCCGCGGCGGCGACCATCGTCCTCGGCGACCGCTTCCTGACCGGCATGGCGATGAAACTACCCTTCGCGGTCCTGCCCTTCGGCGCCTTTTGCGGCGGGCTGATCTCGACGCTGACGCTCTACCTGATCGCGACGCGCCAGGGCCGCACCTCGGTCGCGACCATGCTGCTCGCCGGCGTCGCTCTCGGCGCGCTCGCGGGCGCGCTGACCGGGCTGCTCGCCTTCATCTCCGACGACCGGCAATTGCGCGACCTGACCTTCTGGTCGCTCGGCAGCCTCGGTGGCGCGAGCTGGACCAAGTTCGTGGTGATCGCGCCGATCGTCCTGCCGCTGCTTTTCGCCGTGCCGCTCCTGGCGCGCGGGCTGAACGCGCTGATGCTGGGCGAGGCCGAGGCCTATCATCTCGGCGTGCCGGTCCAGCGCATCAAGGCGCTGGCGATCCTGCTCGTCGCGCTCGCGGTCGGCGCCAGCGTCGCGGCTGCCGGCGTCATCGGCTTCGTCGGCATCGTCGTGCCGCATCTGATCCGCCTCGCGATCGGCCCCGATCACCGCCTGCTGCTGCCGCTCTCGGCGCTCGGCGGCGCGGCCCTGCTCGTCGCCGCCGACATCGTCGCGCGGCTCGTGGTCAGCCCGGCCGAGCTGCCGATCGGCATCGTCACCGCCGCGCTCGGCGCGCCCTTCTTCCTCTGGCTGCTGCTGCGCCGCGCGGATGGCCTCGATGGTTGAGCTCACGCCCATCGTCTCCGGCCGCGCGCTGAACTTCATGGCCGGCGGCAAGGCGCTGGTGGCCGACGCCTCGCTCGAGCTCCGGCCCGGCGAGACCACGATCCTGATCGGCCCCAACGGCGCCGGCAAATCCACCTTGCTCAAGCTCGTGACCGGCGAGCTGAAGCCGGCCGGCGGCGAGGTCCTGCTCGACGGTGCGGCCCTGCATGCCATTCCGCATTGGCGGCTCGCCTGCCAGCGCGCCGTGATGGCCCAGCAGACGCGCCTCGCCTTCCCCTTCAGCGTCTACGAGGTCGCGCGGCTCGGCGTCGACGGCGTCGGCCGGGCGCTGTCGCGCCAGCGCCGCGAGGCCATGGTCGGCGAATGCCTGGCGGCGGCAGGCGTCGTCGATCTGGCGCCGCGCCGCTACCAGACGCTGTCCGGCGGCGAGCAGCAGCGCGTCCAGTTCGCCCGTGTGCTCTGCCAACTCGAAGCCGGGCGCAGCGTCGCCGAGCGCCAGGCCCTCTTCCTCGACGAGCCGATCGCCAGCCTCGACCTCTGCCACCAGCTCGCGCTCCTCGACATGGCGCGCGCCATCGCCGCGCGCGGCGTCGCCGTGCTGATCGTGCTGCACGACATCAATCTCGCCGTGACCTATGCCGACCGGCTCGTCGTGATGGACCGCGGCCGCATCGTCGCGCAGGGCGAACCGGCCGCGACCCTAGACGACGCCCTGCTGCGCCATGTCTTCAAGGTCGATCTCAGCTTCAGCCGCGCGCCGGCCGCCGGCCTGCCCTTCCTCCTGCCGCAGCAGCACCGGCCCCATCCGGCGGCTTGATCCGCCCGCCTGGTTATTTTAAGCTTGAAGTAATTGGAGCGGCGACGAGGATCGCGCATATGGCGGAGCCGCAGCGCAGGCTGTCCTACGGCACCTATCTCCAGGTCGACCGGCTGCTCGCTTGCCAGGAGCCAGAGAGTCTGAAGGCCGGGACGCCCGCTCATGACGAGATGCTCTTCATCATCGTCCACCAGGCCTATGAGCTCTGGTTCAAGCAGATCCTGCACGAGCTCGACCGCATCCAGGACGATTTCGCCGCAAGCCCGGTCGCCGACGAGCATCTCGGCCGCATCACCGCCGGACTCGGGCGCATCCACGAGGTCCTGAAGCTGCTGGTCGGCCAGCTCGACGTGCTGGAGACGATGACGCCGGCCGGCTTCCTCGAATTCCGCGACCTGCTGACCCCGGCCTCCGGCTTCCAGTCGGTGCAGTTCCGGCTGATCGAGACCCGGCTCGGCCTGCGCGACGAGATCAGGCTGCGCATCGACGATGAGAGCATGCGCGAGCGCCTGCCCCCGGAGGACCGCGCCAGGCTCGAGGCCGACCGCAGGCCGTCCCTGCTCGCCCAGCTCGACGCCTGGCTGGCGCGCACCCCCTTCGTCGCGCTCGGCGACTATAGTTTCCGCGAGAGCTACCGCGCCGCCGTGATCGCTGCGCTGAGGCGCGACGCCACCAGCGTCGGTGCCGATCCCTCGCTGCCGGAGGCGCAGCGGCAGGCGGATGCGGCGGCGATCGAGAAGGCGCTCGCCCGGTTCCAGGCCCTGTTCGCGCCCGAGGCGGAGACGGCGACATGGCGGATGTCGGCGCCGGCGATCGAGGCGGCCCTGTTCATCGCGCTCTATCGCGACATGCCGGTGCTGCAGCTGCCCTTCCGGCTGCTGCAGAGCCTGATGGATATCGACGAGAGCCTGACGCTCTGGCGCCTGCGCCACGCACTGATGGTCGAGCGCATGATCGGCGTCAGGCCCGGCACCGGCGGCTCGTCCGGCTCGGGCTATTTGCGCGCCACCGCCGAGAAGCACCGCATCTTCATCGACCTCTTCCACCTCTCGACCTATTTGCTGGCGGCGCGCGACCTGCCGGCCCTGCCCGAGGATTTGCGCCGGCGCATGGGCTTCAGCTACGGGGCGCCGTGATGACGGGCGGCTGGACGCAGCATTTCGCCCGGTTCCGCAACGCCGCGCCCGGGCGCATCAATCTCGCCGCCCATAGCCACCATGACTGGCCGGATGTCAGCTTCGCGGGGCAGGGTCTGGCCTGGATCGATGCGGCCAGGCTGGCCGGCGACAAATGGGACCTCGTCTTCGGCGAGCTGATCCCTGCCGTCCAGGCCGGCATCGCGCGCCATCTCGACCTGCCCGACCCGGCGACCATCGCCTTTGCGCCGAACACCCACGACTTCCTGCGCCGGCTGCTCTCCTGCCTGCCGGTGCGGCGCCCGCCCCGCGTGCTGACCACCGGCGCCGAGTTCCACACCGCGAGGCGCCAGTTGACGCGTCTCGCCGAAGACGGGCTGATCCTGCTCGACGAGGTCCCAGCCGAGCCCTTCGCGACGCTGCACGAGCGCCTGCTGGGCGTGATCGCCGCTGGCGGCCACGACCTGATCTATCTCAGCCAGGTCCTGTTCAATTCGGGCGCGACGCTCGGCGACCTCGCCGCGCTCGTCCGCGCCGTGCCCTCGCCCGAGACCCTGGTCGCGATCGACGGCTATCACGGCTATCTCGCTTTGCCGACCGATCTTTCCGCCATCGCCGACCGCGCCTTCTACATCGCCGGTGGCTACAAATACGCGATGGCGGGCGAGGGCTGCTGCTTCATGCATTGCCCGCCCGGCTATGGCCCGCGCCCGCGCGACACCGGCTGGTATGCCTCCTTCGGCACGCTCACCGCCGCGCCCGGCAGCAGCATCGGCTATCCCGCCGATGGCGGGCGCTTCCTCGGCGCGACCTTCGATCCGAGCGGGCTCTACCGGATGCGCGCCGTGCTCGACTGGCTCGCCGGCGAAGGGCTCGACGCCGGCATCATCCACCGGCACGCCATCGCCCTGATGCGGCAATTCCTCGCCGGGCTCGATGCGCTGCGGCTGGACGCCCTGTCCGCCGAAAACCTGATCACCCCGCTCGGCGACCCGGCAGCGCATGGCAATTTCCTCGCCTTCCGCACGGGAGAGGCCGGCGCGCTGGAGGCAGCGCTGGCGCAACGCGGCATCGCCAGCGACCATCGCGGCGATGTCCTGCGCTTCGGCTTCGGCCTGGCGCTCGACGAAGGCGACGTCGCTGACGCCCTGGCGCGGATGAGCGGTCTGCAAATCTGATTGGAGCGACACGCTTTACCGGCGATTCATGCTGAATCACCGCTTCACCATATCGCTCAACCGGCGATTCACGCTCGTCGCGTCACATCCCGCGCAACGCATTGCGCGGGAGGCGGACATGACCAGACGCATCGCTCCGATCGATCTCTTGCTGGCGGCGGCGCTCTCGCTCCTGGCATTCGCCCTCGCCGGCCGGCCGGCACTGGCCCGCGAGCTCGTCCAGTTCGAGGATGCCCGCTACAATCCGGGCACGATCGTCATCCGCACCGGCCAGCGCAGCCTCTATTTCGTCACGGCGCCCGGCGAGGCGATCCGCTACCAGATCGCCGTCGGCATGGCCGGCCGGCAATGGCGCGGTGTCAAATATGTCGAGGAGCTCGCGGTCGAGCCGTCCTGGAGCCCGCCGGCCTCGGTCAAGCGCGCCCAGCCCTATTTGCCCGACATCATCCCGAGTGGCTCGCCGCGCAACCCGATGGGTGCGCGCGTGATCGGACTCGGCCCCGGCGGCGAATACGCCATCCACGGCACCAATGTGCCGAGCAAGATCGGCAGCGCGGTCTCCTTCGGCTGCTTCCGCATGCACAACCGCGACGTGATCGACCTCTATGAGCGCGTCCGCATGGGCACGCCGGTGGTCGTCCTGCCTTAAAGCGCGACCGGCGAGAGCAACGGCTTCCCCGCGAAGAAGGCGGCGAGATTGCCGAGCAGCAGCTCCTGCTGGGCGATCTGCGCCGATTCGGCATTGGCCCCGATATGCGGCGTCAGCACCGCGTTCTCCAGCGCCCTCAGCCGCTCCGGCACGTTTGGCTCGTTCTCGTAGACGTCGAGCGCCGCCCCGGCGATCGTCCCGGTCTCGAGCGCCTCGCAAAGCGCCGTCTCGTCGACGGCGATGCCGCGCGAGATATTGACGAGATGCCCCTGCGGGCCGAGCGCCGCCAGGACCCCGGCATTGATCGCGTGACGATTCTCGGCGCTGGCCCGCGCCGACACCACCAGCACGTCCGCCCACTGCGCCAGCCCGATCAGGCTGCCGTGATAGCGATAGGGCAGCTCCGGCCGCTCTGAGCGGTTGTGATAGCCGATCTCCATGTCGAAGGCCGCGGCCCGGCTGGCGATGCGGCTGCCGATGGCGCCGAGCCCGTAAATGCCGAGCTTGCGCCCCGCCAGCCCCGGCACATGCGCCATCCGCTCGACGGCATTGCCCTGCCAGCGCCCGGCCCGCACGAAGCGGTCGCCGGCGCCGATCTGACGCGCGCTCGCCAGCAGGAGCCCCATCGCGAATTCAGCCACGCTGTTCGCATTGGCGTCGGCGGCGTTGCTCAGGAGGATGCCGCGCTCCCGCGCCCGGGCCCGGTCGACGCCCTCGAACCCCGTGCCGTAGCAGGAGATCAGCCCGAGCTTCGGCAACGCGTCGATCAGCGCGGCATCGGTCTTCAGGCTGCCGATGGTGAGCAGCGCCCGGGCCTCCTGCGCCCCGTCGGGCAAGGCGCCCGGCTCCGAGCGCGCCAAGGGGCCGAGCAGCTTGTAATGTTCGTTCAGGGCCTCCACCAGCCGCCCGGGCAGGCGCGGGGCCATCAGAATGGTCGGTTTCACGGCGCTGGTTCCTCGCAAGCCATGCTGCATCGCAACATCAGATGGCGCGCCACTCAACCCGCGCCGCCATGCAGGCCGCCATCTCGCAAATGCAACACAACCCGACCTTAGGTCATGTGTCAAAAAAGGCGAATCTTGGCGCGCAGCCTCTCGCCTGCGACAAAAAAGCACGTTAACGTTTACCCGCACGACACCAATCGCGCTCGGGCCTGACGCGCCGAGCCCAACAGGGGCTATCGATGGATCATCTCGCCGACGTCAAGAAATTCGCCAGGAAGCCACTCAACGAAGCCGCCTTTGCCGGCATGGCCAAATCCTACGCGCTCGTGATGGGCAAACCCGACACCCGCTTTGTCGCCTGCTCGGACCCGTCCGAACTGGAGCGCGTTCGCGAGAACTTCCTGAAGAAGAAACTCGGCCTGAAGACCGCCGACCTTGACGCCACGATCAAGGCGACCTGCGAGCACATGAAGTCGGACAACACCAAGTCGCGGCTGACCTTCTACTACCTGCTTGCCGAGCATTACGGGAAGCTGGGTCTCTTCGTGAAGAAGTGACGCGCGCCTGACGCGCCTTGCCCGGACGCGACCCGGGCACCTCCCAGTCATCGTTTTCGAGGACATGGCCGGCCGCCAGGCCGGTCAGGGAGTTCCCGAGCCGCTCCGCGAGCGACTCTAACGATAGAGATCGACGCGCGTCAGCGGCAGGCCCGACGGCCCCTTGCGCCGCTTCGAGACCAGCGTCTGGTTGATCAGCGCCCCGCCGCGCTCGAAGGCGAGCGAGCAGCCCGCCAGATAGAGCAGCCACATCCGCGTCCGTTCCGGGCCGATCTCCGCCTCGGCCTCGCTTTTGCGCGCGTTCAGCCGCTCGAACCAGAGCCGCGTCGTGCGCTGGTAGTGCTCGCGCCAGCCCTCGACGTCATGCACCTCGAAGCCGTAGCGCTCGAGATTGGCGATCGACATGCCGAGATGGTCGAGCTCGCCGCCTGGGAAGATGTACCGCACCAGCGCGCGGTATTCGGCCGGCATCTTGTTGAAGGCTCGCTCGGTCTTCTTGGCGCGGCGCGAGATCGAATGATGCAGGTAGAGCCCGCGCGGCTTGAGCAGCCGATTCACCGCCTGGAAATAGGAGGGGTGGTTGCGGATCCCGACATGCTCGAACATGCCGATCGAGGAGATCTTGTCGAAGACCCCCTCCATTTGCGTGAAATCCTTGAGATGCAGCGTGACCTTGCCCTGCAGCCCGAGGCGCTCGACCGTCTCGCGCGCCAGAGCGAGCTGCTCCTGCGCCAGCGTCACGCCATGCGCCTCGACGCCGTAATGCTGCGCGGCATGGCAGACCAGCGCGCCCCAGCCGCAGCCGATATCGAGCAGTTTTTCGCCCGGCTGCAGGCGCAGCTTGCGGCAGATCATGTCGAGCTTGTCGCGCTGCGCCCGGTCGAGATCGTGATGGTCCTCGGTGAAATAGGCGCAGGTATAGACCATCGCCTCGTCGAGGAAGAGCCGGTAGAAATCGTTCGAGACGTCGTAATGATAGGCGATATTGGCCTTGTTGGTCGAAGGCTGGCCGTCGCGGGCGATCGTGTCGCCCTTGAGATGATCGACCGCCTGCGGCGCCGCGCCGGGCGCAAAGACGAAGCGGCGCAGCACGTCGAACACCGCCGCTTTCGGGATGCCGCGCGCCAGCCGGCCGACCTTGCCGTCGGGCCGCGCCGCCGCGAGGTCGAAGATCGTGCCGTTGGCGATCGCGATCCGGTCGGTGACGTGCAGGTTGAGCAGCGTGTCGAGCTTGGGCTTGCGGACCAGCGCCGCGACCGCGCCGGGATCGCGGATCGCGATGGCGAGCCCGTCCTGCGGCCAGCCGGCGGGCACGCGCGAGCCATCCCAGAGCGCGAAGCCGAGCTTCAGCCCGAGCTTCTCATGCGCCTCGGTCAGGAGCCGCCGCAGGGCGGCGAGGCGCTTGTCGTTGCTGTCCATGCTTAGCCAACCCGATCGATCATCGCCCAGTCTTTGGCGGGAGGGCCGGCGCTTTGCAACCGTCATACATCCTCCGTCATCCCGGCCGTAGCGAAGCGGAGCGCCGGGATCCATCGTAGGACGTTGAGCTTTACGATGGATCCCGGAGCGGCGCGGCTTTGCCGCTTGTCCGGGATGACGCAATCCGGAACGCGAAGAGTCAAAAATCGCTCGCGATCCCCTTCACCTCCCAGTCGTCATAACGCACCGGTTCGAGCCCGCCGCGGCCGTTGAGCTCCTTCGCGCGTCCAAGCTCGGCCGCATGCGCGTCGATCGCAGCGCGCCGGGCTTCGGCCTCCGCGAGCGCGCGCTGTGCCGCTGGCGACAGGGTCTTTGCAGGCGCAGGTGCGGCCTCGTTCGCGGCGGGCGCGGCCGGGTTCTTGGCGCTGGGCTCTGTCATCGACACGGCGCTCTCTTGCAGGATGCTCTCTTGCGGGATCGGCATGGTTCTCACCACATAAGGCCGGACATCGCGTCTGGGGAGGGGTCTTGCGACCGCGCCCCGCATGCAACCGACGAGGGGAACCCGATGAATTATGTCCGCACCGGCATCCTGATGGCCGGTCTCACCGCGCTCTTCGGCGTGGTCGGCTATCTGCTCGGCGGCGCGGGCGGCATGCTGATCGCGCTCGGCATCGCCGTCGCGACCAATCTCTACAGCTACTGGAATTCCGACCGGCTGGCGCTCGCCGCCCATAATGCCCACGAGGTCGACGCTGCGACCGCGCCCGAGCTCTACGGCATGGTGCGCGACCTCGCCGCGCGCGCCAACCTGCCCATGCCGCGCGTCTACCTGATCGACGAGGATCAGCCCAACGCCTTCGCCACCGGCCGCAACCCGCAGAACGCCGCCGTCGCGGCGACGACGGGCATCATGCGGACGCTGAGCTATGACGAGCTCGCCGGCGTGATGGCGCACGAGCTCGCCCATATCAAGAACCACGACACCCTGACCATGACGATCACCGCCACCATGGCGGGCGCGATCTCCTCGCTCACCACCTTCGGTATGTTCTTCGGCTCGCGCGAGAACCGGCCGAACTTTCTGATCCAGATCCTGATCTCGGTGCTGGCCCCGATGGCGGCGATGATCATCCAGATGGCGATCTCGCGTTCGCGCGAATACGAGGCCGACCGGCTCGGCGGCGAGATCTGCGGCAACCCGGTCGCGCTGGCCGACGCGCTCGCCAAGATCGCCGGCGGGGTCCAGCAGATTCCGAACGAGACGGCGGAGGAGAAGCCTGCTACGGCGCATATGTTCATCATCAACCCCTTGAGCGGACAAGGCATGGATTCCCTGTTTTCGACCCACCCGGACACGGGAAACCGCATCGCCGCGCTGATGGAGCAGGCCCGCGCCATGGGCATTGGCCGTGGCGCTGCGGCCAGTGGCTTCACGAGCCAGGCCGCGCAGAGCCCGTGGAACAGCGACCGCCAGCCCGGCCCCTGGGGCTGAGGGATGGCGAGTCAGGGTCAAGCGGGCCGCCGGCCGATCGACGACGCTCCCGGCATGCCGGCGCGCCGGCTCGCCGCCGGACTGATCGACGAGGTGCTGCGGGCGCGGACCGCGCTCGACGAGACCTTTGAACGGATGAGCCCGCCCTTCGGGCTCGACGCCGCCGACGCCGCGCTCGCCCGCGCCATCGCGATCACCGCCTTCCGCCGGCTCGGCACGATCCAGCACGCCATCAATGCCCGGCTCGAGCGGGGCAGCCCGCGCAATTCCGGCCCCTTCGAGCCGATTCTGGTCGCAGCGGCCACCCAGATCCTGTTCCTCGACGTGCCGGATCATGCCGCCGTCGATCTCGCCATCCGCCATCTTCACGAGGACGGCCGCTCGGCCCGCTATGCCGCGCTCGGCAACGCCCTGCTGCGCCGGCTCGCCCGCGAGCGCGAGGCGATCCTGCGCGAAACCGCCGACCCCTTCGCCGACACGCCGCCCTGGCTGGCCGAGAGCTGGCGGGCGGCCTATGGCGAGGAGGTCGCGGCGGCCATCGCCGCCAGCCATGCCGAGGAGCCGCCGCTCGATTTGACGGTCAAGAGCGACCCGGCCGGATGGGCCGAAAAGCTCGACGGCATCGTCCTGCCGACCGGCTCGGTGCGCCTGCGCGAGCGCCAGCCGGTGCCGGGCCTGCCCGGCTTCGCCGAGGGCGAATGGTGGGTGCAGGATGCGGCTGCCGCCCTGCCGGCGCGCTTGCTGGCGCCCAAATTCGGCGAGCGCATCGCCGATCTCTGCGCCGCGCCCGGCGGCAAGACGGCGCAGCTCGCCGCTGCCGGCGCGAGCGTGACCGCGGTCGATCGTTCGGACCCGCGCCTGCGCCGCCTGCGCGCCAATCTCGAACGGCTCGGGCTCGCGGCCGAGATCGTCGCGACTGACGCCGCGAACTGGCAGGCCGAGCCCTTCGACGCGGTCCTGCTCGACGCGCCCTGCAGCGCCACCGGCACGATCCGCCGCCACCCCGACGCCGCCTGGACCAAGACGCCCGAGGATCGCGACAGGCTGGTCGCGCTCCAGGCTCGCCTGCTGAATGCGGCGGCGCGCCTGACCAAGCCCGGCGGACGCCTGGTCTACTGCACCTGCTCGCTCGAGCCCGAGGAGGGCGAGCGCCGGATCGAGGCCTTCCTCGCTGCCAACCTGGATTTCGCGCGCGCTCCGATCACGCCGGAGGAAATCGGCGGCCTGGGCGAGGCGATCGACGCCGCCGGCGACCTGCGCAGCCTGCCGCACCAGCTCCGGGGCGAGACGGCCCGGCTCTCGGGATGGACGGGATTTTACGCAAGCCGCCTGATCAGGCTATGACGAAGCCGGGATTCGCATGGCGCGGCCACTTCCTCCGGGACGATTCGCGCCGGGACGGGGTGAGCGGGGTCATTGAGCGGCTGGTCTGAGCGAAAAGGGCTTGCCCAGGCTGCGATCGGGCGGGCCGCACGGCGCACGCGCGGCCAGTTCGTCGGCGCCGCCCGCCGCTTCTGGCCGTTCGGCCATGTCCAGGCGACGCGCCTGCTCTTCGCCCCGCACGACCTGCGCACCGCCGACCCGACCACCGCCGGCGACATCTATTCCGGCTATTACGCCTTCGCCGGCCGCACGCTCAGGACCCATGGCGAATCGCCCTTCGAGGCGATCGCGCCGAGCGAGGCCTGGTCGGAGGCGCTCTACGGCTTCGCCTGGCTGCGCCACATGCGCGCCGCCGACACCGCGATCGCCCGGGCCAATGCCCGCGCCTTGGTCGAGGAATTCATGGTCAAGCGGCGCGACCGCGACGAGATCGCCCGGCGGCCGGTGGTCGCGGCGCGGCGGCTGATCTCCTTCCTGTCGCATTCCCCGCTGCTGCTCGAAGGCGCGGACCATGCCTTCTACGAGCGCTTCATCCGCCATGTCGCGAAGCTGACCGAGCGGCTCACGCTGGCGCTCGCCGGGGCGGTCGACGGCGCGGCCCGACTGCAATGCCTGATCGCCGTCACCCTCGCCGCGATCAGCCTCGACGGCCAGGACCGGCGCCTGCGCCGCTACGAGGCGACGCTCTCCGACGAGCTCGACCAGCAGATCCTGCCCGATGGCGGCCATCTCAGCCGCAATCCCAGGCTGATCATCGACCTGCTGCTCGACCTGCTGCCCTTGCGCGAAACCTTCGCCGCGCGCGGGCTCGAGCCGCCGCGCAGCGTCATCATGGCGATCGAACGGATGATGCCGCATCTGCGGCTGTTCAGGCATGGCGACGGCGCGCTCGCGCTGTTCAATGGCATGGGCGTCACCCCGCCCGACCTGATGGCGACGCTCGCCGCTTATGACGACGCCCGGGCTCGGCCGATCGAGCACGCCGCCTATTCCGGCTATGACCGGCTCGCCGCCGGGCGCAGCGCCGTTGTGATCGATGCCGGCGCGCCGCCGCGCGGCGCCAATTCGGTCGAGGCCCATGCCGGCTGCCTCGCCTTCGAGTTCTCCAGCGGCAGCCAGCGCATCATCGTCAATTGCGGCGCGAGCCGTTTCGGCCCGCCGGAGCTGATGCTGGCGGCGCGCAGCACCGCAGCCCATTCGACCGTGATCCTCGACGAGAGGTCGAGCGCCTCCTTCGGCCTCGTGCTCGGCGAGCAGCGCATCGTCGCCGGCCCGAGCGACGTGCGGGTCGCGCGCCAGGACACCGAGGCCGGCCAGGAATGGGTCGCGAGCCATGACGGCTACCGGCGCCGGCTCGCAGCCGTGCATACGCGCCGGCTGCTGCTCAGCCGGGACGGTGCGACGCTGGTGGGCGAGGATGAGATCGCGCTGTCCGCGCCGGTGGAGAGCCTGCCCGCCGTCGCGCGCTTCCATCTGCATCCGGGCGTCAGGCCGAGCCTGGCCCGAGGCGGCGAGGGCGCGACCCTGGCCCTGCCCTCCGGCGAGGCCTGGTCCTTCGAGGCGCCCGGCTTCATCGTCGCGATCGAGGAGAGCATCTTTCTCGCCACGGCGGACGGCCGGCGGCGGACCGAGCAGCTCAGCGTCAGCTACGATGCGGCCAAGGTCCCGCGCCTGGTCTGGCGTCTGAGCCGCGTCGGCGCGCCGTCGCGCCGGGACGAGACCACCTCCGAGGCGCCGCTGCCTTAGAGCCGGATCCGATCAGGTTGGACCAACCTGATCGGTGAATCCGTCTCTAACTTTTAGATAGAGAACGCGTGATCCGATCGGATTGCTGCGCAATCTGATCGGCGCGTGCTCTAGCGCGCCTTCCGGCCGGTACGCAGCAATGCGCCCGACGCGCTTTGCATCGACGGCCCGCCGTGATAGGGCCGCGCCGAGCCGCCTTCATTGCACCGCACACCGGATTGTCCCGATGCCGACTGAGCTTCGCCGCGTCGAACGCGCCCTCCTTTCCGTTTCCGACAAGACTGGGCTGATCGCGTTCGCGCAGGCGCTGCACCGGCTCGGCATCGCATTGGTCTCGACCGGCGGCACCGCCAAGGCGATCGCCGAGGCCGGCCTGCCGGTCACCGACGTCTCCGATCTCACCGGCTTTCCCGAGATGATGGATGGCCGCGTCAAGACGCTGCATCCCAAGGTCCATGGCGGGTTGCTCGCCATCCGCTCGCATCCCGAGCACCAGGCCTCGATGCTCGGCCACGGCATCGCGCCGATCGACCTGCTCGTCGTCAATCTCTACCCGTTCGAGGCCACCGTCGCCGCCGGCAAGGGCTACGACGACTGCATCGAGAACATCGATATCGGCGGACCGGCGATGATCCGCGCCGCCGCCAAGAACCACCACGACGTCGCCGTCGTGGTCGACGCCTCCGACTACGCGTCCGTGCTCGGCGAGCTCGAGAGCCAGAAGGGCGCGACCACGCTGACGCTGCGCCGCAGGCTGGCGCAGAAGGCCTATGCCCGCACTGCCGCCTATGACGCCGCGATCTCGAACTGGTTCGCCGGCGAGCTCAGGGAGACGGCTCCGGACTACCGCGCGCTCGGCGGCCATCTGGCCGAGAGCCTGCGCTATGGCGAGAACCCGCATCAATGGGCCGCCTTCTACCGCACGCCCGAGAGCCGCCCCGGCGTCGCCACGGCGCGACAGGTCCAGGGCAAGCAGCTCTCCTACAACAACATCAACGACACCGACGCCGCCTTCGAATGCGTCGCCGAATTCGCTCCTGCCGCCTCGGCCGCCTGCGTCATCGTCAAGCATGCCAATCCCTGCGGCGTCGCCTCGGGCTCCTCGCTGCTCGACGCCTATGAGAAGGCGCTGGCCTGCGATCCCGTCTCGGCCTTCGGCGGCATCGTCGCACTCAACCGCAAGCTGGATGCGCAGGCCGCGAAGAAGATCGTCGAGGTCTTCACCGAGGTCATCATCGCGCCCGCGGCGGACGAGGAGGCGATCGCGCTGATCGCCGCCAAGAAGAACCTTCGCCTGCTGCTGACCGGCGGCCTGCCCGACCCGCGCCTCGGCGGGCTCTCGCTGCGCACAGTCTCCGGCGGCTTCCTCGCCCAGGCGCGCGACAATGCCGTCGTCGACGACATGGAGCTCAGGGTTGTCACCAAGCGCGCGCCGAGCGAGGCCGAGCTCGCCGATCTGCGTTTCGCCTTCCGCGTCGCCAAGCACGTCAAGTCGAACGCCATCGTCTATGTGAAGGGCCTCGCCACGGTCGGCATCGGCGCCGGCCAGATGAGCCGGGTCGATTCCTCGCGCATCGCCGCCTGGAAGGCGGGCGAGGCGGCCAAGGCCGCCGGCGTGTCCGAGAGCCTGGCCAAGGGCTCGGTCGTCGCCTCTGACGCCTTCTTCCCCTTCGCCGACGGCCTGCTGGCCGCGGCCGAGGCCGGCGCGACGGCGGTGATCCAGCCCGGCGGCTCGATGCGCGACGACGAGGTGATCAAGGCCGCAGACGAGGCCGGCCTCGCCATGGTCTTTACGGGGCACCGCCATTTCCGGCATTGATCGTCTCTGACCACGGATCGGGAACGAGGAGGCGGCATGCACACCGTCAAGGTCATCGCTGGCGGCTTCGCCCTGCTCGGCATCCTGCTGCTGATCGCGCCGCGCCTGAACACCGGCGCCACGCATCCCATCGCCTTCGCCGCGAAAATCTTCATCCCGCTCTGGTTCGCCGCAGCCCTGGTCAATCTCTGGATCGGCATCAACCGCGCCGGCTACAGCGCCATGCAGGAATGGCCGATCTTCCTCGTCGTCTTCGGCGTGCCGGCCGCCATCGCCTGGCTGCTGCGCTGGCGCTTCGGAAAGCCGACCGCATGAGCCTGGCTTCCGTTCGCGCCTATTTCGCCGAGCATGCCCCCGAGATCGCGATCATCGAGACCGAAGGCAGCAGCGCCACGGTGACGTTGGCGGCCGAAGCCCATGGCGTCGCGCCCGCGCAGATCGCCAAGACGCTCTCGCTCAGAATCGGCGAGAAGATCGTGCTGGTGGTGACCAGCGGCACCGGGCGGCTCGACAACCGCAAGGTCAAGGCGGCGCTCGGCGGCAAGCCGCGCATGCTCGATGCCGAAGAGGTCGTGGCGATCACCGGCCATCCGGTCGGCGGCGTCTGTCCCTTCGGATTGCCGACGCCATTGCCGGTCTATTGCGACGTCTCGCTCAGGGCCTTCGACGAAGTCGTCCCCGCCGCCGGCTCGACGCAAAGCGCGCTGCGCATCAGCCCGCAGCGGATGGCCGAGCTGACCGGCGCCGAATGGGTCGATGTCTGCCAGGAGCCGGGCTGAACGCGGGCTTCTATCAGCCCTTGCCGCCGACCCGCTCGATCAACGCCATGGCGGCAGCCGGATTGCGGACCTTGTCGCCGCTGATGACATAGAGGAAAACATCGCGCCCGCCCTTGGCGTCCGTGGCGGGCGCGACCGCTTCGAGGTCCTTCGGCACCCCGCCCGCGGCCCAGACGCGGGCACGCTCCGCCCAAGCGTCGAGAGCCTTGCTCGCATAGCCTTCGGGCTGCGCTTCCTGCGTCCCCATGATCCGGGCATAGACGAAGGGCGCCGTCGCATCGGCGATCTGGGTGTATTTCGAATCGGCCGCGGTGACGACGGCGACGCCGTATTCGCGCAGCAGCGCGATGAAATCCGGCGAGCGGAAGCTGTCATGGCGGACCTCGACGGCATGGCGGACCACCTGACCGTCGACGGAATGCGGCAGCAGTTTCAGGAAGGCCTCGAAATCCTTCGGATCGAACTGCTTGGTTCCCATGAACTGCCAGTTGATCGGGCCGAGCTTCTCCTTCAGCTCGAGCACGCCGCCGGTGATGAACTTCTCGATCGAGGGCCCGGCTTCGGCAAGGACCCGCCGGTTGGTGATGTAGCGCGAGCCCTTCAGCGCGAAGACGAAGCCGTCCGGCGTCTCGGCCCGCCACTTGGCGAAGCTCTCCGGCTTCTGCGAGCCGTAATAGGTGCCGTTGATCTCGATCGAGGAGAGCTTGCCGCTGGCAAATTCGAGCTCGCGCTTCTGCGACAGGCCGTCGGGATAGAAGACGCCGCGCCAGGGCTCGAAAACCCAGCCGCCGATCCCGATCCTGATGGCGCCCTTCGCTGCTGCGGACATGACGGTTCCTCGCTCACGCTGGTCAAGGCATTCTTGCCGGAAACGGGCAGCGCGACCACCCGGTTCCGGCAAGCCCCGTGGCGCAGGACCGTGGCGCAGCCGCTCGTCAGGGCCTGTCAGCAGGCGGTCGCCGTGCCCGGCGCTCAGTCGCGGACCGGCTCGCCGAGCGTATGCATCAGCCGGTTGGCCCAGCCGAAGATCGAGGCCGACAGGATCAGGTCGAGGATCTCGAGCTGGGACAGGCCGAGGTCGCGCAGGGCCACGATATCCGCCGCCGTCGCCTCGGACGGCGTCTTCGACAGCCTGACCGCGAAATCGAAGACCGCCTGCTGATGCTCCTCCAGCTCGGCATCGGTGCCCCCGGCGAAGATCGCCTCGATCACGTCCATGCGCTTGGTGAGCTGGTTGAAGCGCGAGGCATGCACCGCCGCGCAATAGACGCAGCGATTGACGATCGAGGCGCCGACGGCGCCGAGCTCGCGCTCGGCCGAGGACAGGCCGCCCTTGCCGTACATGATCGCGTTGAAGAGCGGCGAGCGCACCTTCAGCGATTCGGGGTCATGGGCCAGCGTCAGGACATAGGCCGAGATCTTGGTGTTCGACGGCGTGATCTGCAGCGCGTCGCGCTGTTCGGGCGTCGCCTGATCGAGATCGACCGGCGTCACATAGGGCGACCAGCGCGGCACTTGCGCGGTGAAATCGTGGACGGGAGTGCTCATGCGACCTCTCCGAGCAGGCGCAGGCCCGCGATGACCCGGACCTGATAATTGACGAAGGCCGCGAGCTCGGCGAGCCGCACGATATCCGGCTCGCTCACGCCCGCCGCCTTGAGCGCCTCGATATCGGCGCGGCTGGCGTCCTTGACGGTCTTCGTCAGGATATCGGCATGGCGTGTGATCGCGCCGAGCCGCGCCGAGGCGCCGAGCTGGTCGGCCGCCACGCCCGATGCGACCGCGGCCAGTTCCGCCGTCTCGCCGGCGCGCCCGAGCAGGTCGCGATAATGCGCTGCCAGCGCCGTGTCGGCATTCCATTGCGCCATCCGCGCCGCCAACGCGGCGCGCTCGGCATGGCTGATGCCACCGGGCTCGCGCGGCGCCAGCACGGCGTCATGGCTGGCCTGGCTCATCGCCATGATCGCGGAGCGCTCGGCGAGCGCCTCCGCCATGGGCGATCCCGCAGGCACGCCCGCCAGTGTCTCTATCAGATGCTGCTCGCTCATCTTTGTCCCTGTCCCGCTGCCGAGCGATGTTTAGGGTCGCCGCCGCCCGAGGTCCATCCGCCGCGCCGTCAACCCGGCCATGCCGTACGGCCCGCCGAGGCCCGGCCTATGCGCACCGGATCGCGGGATATATGACAAGACCATGACGCAACCCCCTCGGCGAGCATGGCTGGACGCGAGGCCGATCCTGTCGGCCGGTCGCGGCCGTGGCTGGCGCCCTTGGGCCATCGCTATCCTGTTGCTCTGCCTCGGATCCGGTCTCGCCGAGGCGCGCCGGGTTCAGATCGTCACCTCGTTCCCGCCCTCGTTCTTCGAGCCCTTCCGGACCGCCTTTCTGGCGCGCCATCCCGACATCGCGGTCGAGATCGTCCAGCGCAAGACGACGGCGGCCGTCGCCGACATCAGCACGCAACAGCGCCAGGACGCCGACCTGTTCTGGGTCTCGGCTCCCGATGCCTTCGAGCTTCTCAAGCAGGCCGGCCGACTGGCGAAACTGCAGCCCAGGCCGACTGGCGCCCCCGAGACCATCGCCGGCTATCCGGTCAACGACCCCGACGGCTACTATCTCGGCTTCGCGGTCTCGGGCTATGGACTGGTCTACAACCCGGCCTATCTCGCGGCGCACGGGCTGCCGGTGCCGCGCAACTGGAGCGACCTCACCGCGCCCGTCTATGCCGGGCATATCGGGCTGACCTCGCCGGCGCGCTCGGGCACGACGCATCTGATGGTCGAGGCCTTGCTGCAATCCTTCGGCTGGGAGCGTGGCTGGGCACTGTGGTCGCAGATCGGCGGCAACCTCGCCACGATCACGGCGCGCAGCTTCGGCGTCAATGCCGGCGTCGCGCGCGGCCGCTTCGGCATCGGCATCTCGATCGATTTCCTGACCGGGACCGGCATGGCGGAGGGCGAGCCGAACCGCTTCATCCTGCCGGACGAAACGCTGTTCGCGCCGGCCAGCATCGCGCGGCTGGCGACCTCCCCCAATCCGCGCGACGCCGAGCTCTTCGTCGATTTCGTGCTGTCGCCGGAGGGTCAGAAATTGCTGCGCGAGCCCCGGATCGGCCGCCTCGCCGTCTCGCCCTCGGCCTATGGTGCGGAGGAGACGCCGCCGCATCTCTCCGAAGCCGGCGGGCTTTTCAACCGCACCCGCTTCGACGCCAGCCTGTCGGCCGGGCGCTACGAATTGGTCAACATCGTCTTCGACGAGTGGATCACCTTCCGGCGCAACGAGCATGCGCGGCTCTGGCGCAGCCTGCAGGCGATGGAGGCGGCGTTGCTCGCCCATCCCGACGCGCAGGCCGCGACCTTGCTGACCGAGGCGCGGGCCGCGCTCGTGCGCCCGCCGGTCGCCGCCACGGCGCTCGCGGAGCCCGAGCGTTTCCGCGGGCTCGTACGCGTGCCGCGCGGGCTCGCGGTGCCTGATGCGCAGGCCCGGATCGAGGCGGATATCCGCGGCGCGATCGCCGCCAGTGCCACCGAGGCCGGCGACCGGTTGCGACGGGCCGGCGAAAGGCTCATGGTCGCGGGCTGGGCCGGCGCCGAGGACGGGATCGCAGGAGCGCGGCCATGAGGGCCTGGCTCGCCTCCCGCCGCTTCGGCATCGGCGAAAGGCTGATCGCGGCCTTTCTCGGCGTCGGTCTGTTCGCGGTCGGCGCCGGCATCGTCGGCGTGATCTCCTATGAGCGCCTGAGCAAGGAGCTCGCGGCGATCGCCAGCGACCATTTGCCGGGCCTGGCCTCGGCGGCGCGGCTGGCGGAAGCGAGCGCACGCGTCATCGCCAGCACGCCGGAGCTCGCCTATGCCGAGCGCCGCGACGGCTATGACCGCAGCCGCCGCGTCGTCGAGGAGCGCCTCAACGAGCTCGACCAGGTCCTGGCCGAGCGCTCGCGCAGCGGCTTCGTCGCGCCCGCTCTGGCGACGGTGGCGGCCGCGATCCGCAGCAACCTCGCCGCGATCGATGCCGTCGCCCAACGCCGCTTCCCTCTCGCCGACCGGGTCAGGACGGTCGGCGAGGAGCTGCGCTGGCTCCAGGCCGACCTGCTCGACGAGATCGAGCCGCTGACCGACGATGCCCGCTTCAACATGGAAGCCGCGCTCAAGCCGGCAGCCGGCGAGACGGTCGCCGATACGCGCCAGAACGCCATCCGCGAGGAGAGCCGCAAGAGCGAGGCGCTGATGACGCTGAACGCGCAGGCGAACCTGATCGTCGGGCTCTATGGCCGGCTCGGCGCGGTGCGCTCGCGCGAGGACATGGAGCAGACCGGGCATGTCATCGGCGAGGCCGTCGACCAGCTCGAGATCGAGGCGAAGGCGCTCGCCAACTGGCCGGACACGATCACCGTGCGCCAGATCGCGCAGCGCCTGATCGGGCTCGCCGATGCCACGACCGGCCTGCCCGGAATCAAGCGCGCCGAACTGGCGGCGCAGGCCGACGGCCAGCGCCTGATCACCGAGAGCCGCCGCCTCGTCGCGGAACTGGGCGCGCTGGTCTCGCGCGAGGTGCAGCAGACCGAGGCCGTCGCCCGCGCCGCGGCCGAGCGCTCGGCCGATGCGATCCTGCTCGGGCGCAACCTGCTGCTCGCAATCGCCGCGGCCTCGCTGCTGGGCGCCCTGCTGATCGGCTGGTTTTATGTCCGCCGCCATCTCGTCGCGCGGCTGCGCGTGCTGACCCAGGCCGCGACCGACATCGCCAGCGGCGGTTCCTCCGCCGTGTTGCCACGGGCCGGCAATGACGAGCTCGGCGACCTCTCGCGCGCGCTCGCCGTCTTCCGCCAGACGCGCGACGACCTGATCCAGGCGGCCAAGCTCGCCGCGCTCGGACAAATGGCGGCAGGCCTGAGCCACGAGCTCAATCAGCCGCTCGCCGCGATCCGCTCGCATGCCCATAACGGCGCCCTGCTGCTCGAGCGCGACCGGCCGCAGGAAGCGCGCCAGGCCATCATGCGCATCCAGGCGCTGACCGCGCGCGCCGCCGATCTGATCACTCATTTGCGCCGCTTCGCCCGCAAGCCCGGCGTCAGCCTCTCGCCCGTCGAGGTCGGAGCGGTGGTCGAGACCGCGCTGTCGCTGTTCGGCCCGCGCCTTCACGCCGAGACGGTGACGCTGCTGCGCGAGCTGCCCGCCGACCGGCTTCATGTCCGCGCCGAGGAGATCCGGCTGGAACAGGTCCTGGTCAACCTCGTTGCCAACGCGCTCGACGCCGTTGCCGGCCGGGCCGGGCCGCAGATCGCGGTCGGCGCCGGGCGGCGGGGCGCGGCGGTCGAGATCTGGGTCGAGGATAACGGCCCCGGCATCGACCGGGGGAATCTGGAGCGGATCTTCGATCCGTTCTTCACCACCAAGCCTGTCGGCTCCGGCCTCGGCCTCGGCCTCTCGCTGTCCTACAACATCATCAAGGACCTCGGCGGCACGCTCGCTGTGGCGCGAACCGGCCCCGACGGCACGCGCTTCCTGATCACGCTCGAGGGCGCAACCACCCACATCATGGCCCCGCTGGAAGTTGACGCATGAGCGCACCGAAGGTCGTCCTCGTCGATGATGACGCCGAGGTTCTAGATGCCTATCGCCAGACGCTCGAGCTCGAGGGCTTCGACGTTTCGGCCAGGCGCTCGGCCGACGCCGCGCTCGCCCTGCTGACGCGCGACAGCCCCGCCGTGGTGGTCAGCGACATGCGGATGCCCGGCCGCGACGGTTTCGGGCTGCTCGCCGCCGTGCGCGCCATCGATGCCGAGATGCCGGTGGTGCTGGTCACCGGCCATGCCGACGTGCCGATGGCGGTGAAGGCGATCCGCGACGGCGCCTGGGATTTCGTCGAGAAACCAGCCGATCCCGTGCGCCTCGCCGAGACCGTGCGGCGGGCGAGCGAATACCGCCGCCTGATCATCGAGAACCGCTCGCTGCGGGCCGGCGCCGTCAGCGACGACCCGTGGGCGGCACGGCTGGTCGGCATCTCTCCGGCGATCGCCCGCCTGCGCCAGCGCCTCGCTTTGCTCGCCGAGGCCGATACCGATGTCCTCCTCTTCGGCGAGACCGGCACCGGCAAGGAGGTCGCGGCGCGGGCCTTGCACGATCTCGGCAACCGCCGCACTGGGCGCTTCGTCGCGGTGAATTGCGGCGCGATCCCCGAGACCATGATCGAGAGCGAGCTCTTCGGCCACGAGGCCGGCGCCTTCACCGGCGCCCGCGAGCGCCGCATCGGCAAGATCGAGCACGCCAGCGGCGGCACGCTCTTCCTCGACGAGATCGAGTCGATGCCGCTGGCGGCGCAGGTCCGTCTGCTGCGCGCGCTGCAGGAGCGGCGGATCGAGCGGCTCGGCTCCAATCGCGAAATCGCGGTCGACATCCGCATCGTCGCGGCGACCAAGGCCGACCTCGCGGCGCTGGCCAAAGCCGGCGGCTTCCGCGAGGACCTGGTCTACCGGCTCAATGTCGTGACCTTGCGCCTGCCGCCCTTGCGCGACCGGCGCGAGGATGTCCCGCTGCTGTTCCGGCACTTCCTTGCACTCGCGGCCGCCCGTGTCGGCCGCTCTGCGCCCGCCCTCGACCCCGACCTGCTGCAGCGCCTGTCGCGCCAGGACTGGTCCGGCAATGTCCGCGAATTGCGCAACGCCGCCGAGCGCGCGCTGCTCGGCATGGACGAGGAGTTCGACGAGCCCGATGCGGCGGCGGGGGATCTTTCGGCAGCGCCGGGGGCGACGCTGGAGGAGCAGATCGGGCGCGCGGAGGCCGCCGCCATTGCCGAGGCGCTGAAGCGTCATGGCGGGCGCATCGGCGTCACCGCCGCGGCGCTCGGCATTACCCGCAAGACGCTTTATCTCAAGATGCGGCGCCACGGGCTCCGCAGCGGGGAAGCCATCGCCGAGTGAGCCCGCGGGTTACCGAATTGACCCATCGAGGGCGCGCTCAGGTTACCGATCCGACCCCGAAATCCGGAGCGACGACGCGACGGCGCGAAATTCCTTCATGAAATCAATTCCGCCCGCTTTGGCACCGCCATTGCTGAGCGCAGTCCATCGGCCTCGACGCCGACAGAGACAAGATCGTTCGGAGGAAACCATGGTCACTCGCAGGGTCGCGCTCGCGGCCACTCTCGGCCTGTCGCTCGCCACGTCATTCGCGAGCATCGCCCTCGCCCAGGCCCCGGCCGGCAAGGTCACCGTCGTCACCTCCTTCTCCAAGGACGTGACCGACCCGATCAAGAAGGCCTTCGAGAAGGCGGTTCCCGGCGTCACGCTCGAGGTCCAGAACCGCAACACCAATGCCGGCGTGAAATATGTCGAGGAGACCAAGGCCAACAACCAGGTCGACCTGTTCTGGGCCTCGGCGCCCGACGCCTTCGAGGTGCTGAAGGGCAAGAATCTGCTGACGCAGTACAAGCCCAAGGCGACCGGCATTCCCGAGAAGATCGGCTCCTACCCGATCAACGACCCGCAGGGCTATTATTTCGGCTTCGCCGCCTCCGGCTACGGCATCATGTGGAACGACCGCTATGCCAAGGCCAACAAGCTGCCCGAGCCGAAGGACTGGCAGGACCTCGCCAAGGCGCCCTTCTACGACCATGTCTCGATCGCCTCGCCGGCCCGCTCCGGCACGACGCATCTGACCATCGAGACCATCCTGCAGGGCGAAGGCTGGGAGAAGGGCTGGCGCACCATCAAGGAGATGGCCGGCAATTTCCGCGCGATCACCGAGCGCTCCTTCGGCGTGCCGGAGGCGGTGAATTCCGGCCAGGTCGGCGTCGGCATCGTCATCGACTTCTTCGCCTTCTCGGCGCAAGCTTCCGGCTTCCCGGTCAAGTTCGTCTATCCGACGGTGACCACGGTCGTGCCGGCCAATGTCGGCATCATCGCCAATGCCCCGAACAAGGCCGCAGCCGAGGCCTTCATCGAGTTCCTCCTCTCCCCGACCGGCCAGGAGGTGCTGCTCGACCCCGGCATCCGCCGCCTGCCGGTCAATCCGGCCGTCTACGCCAAGGCCGGCGCCGACTATCCCAACCCCTTCACCGACCCGCGCTTCCAGAAGATGATCGGCTTCGACGTCGACAAGTCGGAGGCCCGCACTTCGGTCGTCGACACGCTGTTCGACCAGCTGATCTCCTTCCAGCTCGACGCGCTGAAGGGCGTCACCAAGACGCTGCACGAGGTCGACGCGGCGCTGGCCAAGAAGCCCAACGCCCAGGCGAAGGCGCTGGCCGACGAAGCCCGCACGCTGATCGCCGCGCTGCCGGTCAGCGAAGCCCAGGCGGCCAACCCCGAGCTGCGCGGCGCCTTTACCGGCGGCAAGGAGAAGGGCGCGCGCCAGGCCGAGCTGGAAAGCCAGTGGGCCAATTTCGCCCGCGACAACTACGCCAAGGCCAAGGCCAAGGCAGATGAGGCCCTGAAGGCGGCCCGCTGAGCAGGCTCACACCGTCATGCTCGCCCTTGTGGCGAGCATCCACGTCTTGAACACGTCATTCGATCAGCCAGGCGAAGACGTGGATGGTCGGGACAAGCCCGACCATGACGGAAGAGGTCGATCGATATGACATCGCGAGCCTGAAGCCGATGACCGCCATCCCCACCGCCCCATCCCGCGTCCGCGTCTTCTCCGCCACGCCCGGCCAGACCGCGCTGGCGCTCGCCATCGCCGCCTTCCTGCTCGCCTTCCTGGTGCTGCCGGTGGCGACGGTGATCTATGTCGCCTTCACCGAGAAGGGCACGTCGAGCTTCACGCTCATCAATTTCTACGACTTCTTCCGCACCGAGCTGTTCATGCGCTCGCTGTGGAACTCCTTCTACGTCTCGGCGATGTCGGTGGTCTGGGCCTCGGTCTTCGCCCTGCCGCTCGCCTATCTCACCACACGCTTCGTCTTCCGCGGCGCAGCGATCGTGCAGACGCTCGGCTTCCTGCCGCTGATCATGCCGCCCTTCGTCGGCGCCGTCGCGATGCAGCTCTTCTTCGGCCGCAACGGCTCGGTCAACCTGCTGCTCGACGATTGGTTCGGCTTCAAGATCGACTTCATGGAAGGGCTGAACGGTGTCATCTTCGTCCAATCCATCCATTATTTCCCCTTCATCCTGATCAATCTCTCCGCTGCTTTGCGCAATATCGACCGGGCGATGGAGGAGGCGGCGCAAAATCTCGGCTCCTCGGGCTTCCGCCTGTTCCGCCGCATCGTCTTCCCGCTCGCCATGCCGGGCTATCTCGCCGGCGCCTCACTGGTCTTCGTCAAGGTCTTCGACGATCTCGCCACGCCGCTCCTGCTCAACGTCAAGGACATGCTGGCCCCGCAGGCCTATCTGCGCGTCACCTCGATCGGCATCGCCGACCCGATGGGCTATGTCATCTCGGTCGTGCTGATCATCGCCTCGGTCGTCGCGATGTGGCTCTCGGCCCTGGCGCTGAAGGGCCGCGACTACGCCACGACCCAGCGCGGCGGCGGCGGCCTCGCCCGGCGCGAGATGACCCGCGGGGAAGCCGTGCTCGGCTATGGCGTCGTCATCCTGATCCTGGCGCTGGTGCTCGCCCCGCATCTCGGGCTGCTGCTGCTCTCCTTCGCCACGATCTGGTCGTTCTCGCCGCTGCCCGACGCATACACCGTGGCGCATTACGCCCGCGTCTTCGGCGAGAGCTCGCTCTACATCAAGAACACGCTGATCTATGCCACCCTGGCCGGCGCCATCGACGTCGTGCTCGGCGTCGCCATTGCCTATCTCGTGCTGCGCACCAGGCTGATCGGGCGCGAATGGCTCGACTGGATGGCCTCGGCTGCGCTCGCCATTCCCGGCGTCGTGCTCGGCATCGGCTATTTGCGGACCTTCTACGGCATCCAGATGCCGGACGGCACGCCGCTCGCCTCGCTCTGGATCACCATCGTGCTGGCGCTGGCGATCCGGCGCCTGCCCTATGCCTTGCGCGCCTGCCATGCCGCGCTCCAGCAGATCTCGGTCTCGCTCGAGGAGGCGGCGGAGAATCTCGGCGCCACCAAGGCGCGGACCGTGCGGCGCGTCGTGGTGCCGCTGATGGCCGGCGGCATCCTCGCCGGCTTCGTCACCTCGTTCTCGACCGCCGCGGTCGAGCTCTCGGCCACGCTGATGCTGGTCCAGTCCAACTCGGACGCGCCGCTCGCCTACGGACTCTACGTCTTCATGCAGTCGGCGGCCGGGCGCGGCCCGGGCGCAGCGCTCGGCGTCGTCGCGGTCATCCTGGTGGCGCTTTGCACCTTCCTCTCGCATCTCGTCATCGAACGCAGCCAGAAGGCCAAGGGCATGGGCCACTGACATGAACGCCACTGACATGACCACAACCGCACCGCTCGCCACCAAGGCCGTCGCCGTCGATATCGAGGGCGTCAACCTCTCCTATGGCACCAACCATGTCCTGAAGGATGTCGAACTCGCGATCCGGCCGGGCGAGTTCTTCGCCTTCCTCGGACCCTCGGGCTGCGGCAAGACCACGCTGCTCAGGCTGATCGCCGGCTTCAACCAGGCCGATACCGGCCGCGTGCTGATCGGCGGCAAGGACATCTCGGCACTGCCACCCTGGAAGCGCGATGTCGGCATGGTCTTCCAGTCCTACGCGCTCTGGCCGCATATGAGCGTGCGCCGGAACGTCGCCTTCGGCCTCGAGGAGCGCGGCGTCGCGCGGCCTGAGATCGAGCGGCGTGTCGGCGTCGCGCTCGATCTCGTCGGGCTCGGCCATCTCGGCGACCGGCGGCCCTCGCAGTTGTCCGGCGGGCAGCAGCAGCGCGTCGCCGTGGCGCGCACCGTCGCGGTCGAGCCCAAGGTGCTGCTCCTCGACGAGCCGCTCTCCAATCTCGACGCCAAGCTACGCGTTCAGGTGCGGCGCGAATTGCGCGACCTGCAGCAGAGGCTGGGCCTGACCACGATCTTCGTGACCCATGATCAGGAAGAGGCGAACACGATCTGCGACCGGATCGCCGTGATGAACGAGGGCGTCGTCCAGCAGGTCGGCACGCCGATGGAGCTCTATGAGCGCCCCGCCAACCTCTTCGTCGCGAATTTCCTCGGCACCGCCAATATCCTCGAAGGCAGCGTCCGCGGCAGCGGCGCCGGGCGGTCCTTCGAGGTCAAGGGTGGCGTCAGGCTGCCGGTCCCCGGCGACATCGCCATCCCGCCGGGCGCCAGGCTCGTCTTCCGCCCGCAGCACGCGACGCTGCTGGCCGGCGACGCCACGACCGACGGCCGCGCCGCACTGCCCGGCAGCATCAGCCATCGTGAATTCCTCGGGTCGAGCGTGCGCTATGGCGTCACCATCGGCGAGACCGAGGTCTCGGTCGATCTGCCCTTCCAGTCGGGCGGCGACCTGCACGAGGTCGGCGCTCCCGTCAGCCTCGCCCTGTCGCCGCGGACGGCGCTCTGGCTGGAGCGGTAGCGCCGGGCTCGCGATCAACGACGCATGGCAAAGACATGATGATTATGCATTTGCCAGGGGTCTTCCCGCTGCGCAGAGTCGGCACCGTCTCGCCATTGTGCCGCACGAGTCTCTCATGCCCCTCTCCGCCACCGCCCGCATCGATATCGAGCGCTTCTGGACGACGATCGAGCGCTCGGGCGAGATCGGCGTCGGCAGGCCCGGCGGCCTGTCGCGGCTCACCCTGTCGGATGCCGACAAGCAAATTCGCGACGAGTTCGTCGGCTGGTGCCGGCAGGCGGAGTTGAGTGTCCGCATCGACGGCATCGGCAATATCTTCGCGCGGCGCGCCGGCCAGGACGACACATTGCCGCCCGTGGTGATGGGCAGCCATCTCGACACGCAGGTCAATGGCGGCCGCTTCGACGGCATCGCCGGCGTGCTGGGCGGGCTCGAGGTCTGCCGCACGCTCGATGCGCTCGGCCACCGCACGCGCCGCCCGCTGGAGATCGTCAACTGGACCAATGAGGAGGGCGGGCGCTTCTCCCCGCCCATGGTCGGCTCCGGCTGCTTCACCGGCACCTACACGCTCGACTGGGCCCGCGGCCGCACCGACGATGACGGCGTCACGATCGGCCAGGAGCTGGAGCGCATCGGCTATCTCGGCGAGATGGCGGAAAGCCCGCATCCCTTCGACGCCTATTTCGAGTTCCATATCGAGCAGGGCCCGATCCTCGATCGCGAGGGCATGCAGGTCGGCGTCGTCACCGGCGGCTTCGCCAGCACCGGCATGCTCGTCGAGTTCCGCGGCGAGACCGCCCATACCGGCCCCTGGCCGATGGAGCGGCGGAAAAACGCGCTCGTCGCCGGCGCGCGCCTGCTCGCCGCGGTCGACGATCTCGGCTGGGAGCATGCCGGCAGCGGCGGCAAGGCGACCGGCTCGCGGCTCGTCGCCTGGCCGAACAAGCCCGGCATCCTCTCCGACTGGGCCCAGGCCGTCTGCGACGTCCGCCATCCCGACCCGGCGACCACCGAGGTCATGGCCGAACGCGTGCGCCGCGCGATTGGCGAAGCAGCGGCGCGCACCGGCTGCACGGCCGAGATTCTCGATGTCTGGAACTGGGGTGGCAGGATCTTCGCGGACGAGCTGGTCGACGGTGTCCGCGACATCTCGCAAGGGCTCGGCTACCGCACGCAGGACATCCTGAGCCAGGCCGGGCACGACGCCTATTTCGTCGCGCGCCACGCTCCCACCGCCATGATCTTCGCGCCCTGCAAGGGCGGCATCACGCACAATAATCAGGAACTCTGCACGCGCGAGGACCTGGAGCCGGGGCTGAACGTCCTGCTCCGGGCGGTGGTCGCGCGCGCCGATCGGTGAAGCGTCGCTCCCGTCATTGCGAGCGAAGCGAAGCAATCCAGGGGCCGTCGAGCGCGCCCTTCTGGATTGCTTCGTCGCTTCGCTCCTCGCAATGACGCGAACACGCCTCAGTTCAGGCCAGAGCGCTTCGCGAAGGCGCCGCCCTTCATGATCAGCGGCATGTGCCGGCCCTGGCGGGTCAGCAGCGAAAGGTCCTTCAGCGGATCGCCGTCGACGACGATGAGGTCGGCATGGGCGCCGGGCGCGACCACGCCGATCTTGCCCTCGAGCCCGAGCAGCTTCGCCGCGACATGGGTCGCCGAGCCGATGACCTCATGGGCCGGCAGCGCCCGGCCGCGGATGACGAATTCCTCCGACTGGTGGCGGTGCATCTCGCCGAGCAGGTCGCTGCCATAGGCCATGGGCAGGCCGGCCTTCTTCATGATCGCCAGCGAATCCATGCCGGCGACCCGGACATTCTCGACCTTGGCGACGGAATCCGGCGGGAAGCCGAGCTTGCCGCCCTCGCTGGCGAGCTTGTCATAAGTCACCAGCGTCGGCACCGCGACGGCGCCCTTCGAGGCGGCGAGCTTCGCCGTCTCCGGCTTGATCAGGTTGCAATGCTCGAGCGAGTGGACCCCGGCCTCGACGCAGCGGCGGATCGCATCGTCGGTATAGACATGGGCCGAGACATAGGTGCCGGCCATTTTCGCCTCCTCGACCACCGCTTCGAGCTCGCTCACCGAGAAGCCGAGGAAATGGATCGGGTCGGTCGGCGAGGCGCAGCCGCCATTGGCCATGATCTTGATGAAGTCGGCCCCGCCCTTCATTTCCTCGCGCGCCGCGCGGCGGACCTGGTCGACGCCGTCGCAGACGCGGCCGAGCGCGCCGAGGCGGTGCCCGGTCGTCGCGGTGGTGCGGTCATCATAGCGGCCGCGGAAATCGGCATGGCCACCGGTCTGGCTCAACGCCTTGCCGGAGAGCACCAGCCGGGGGGCCGGGAAGCCGCCCATCTCGACGGCGCTCCTGAAGCCGAAATCGGCGCCGCCGACATCGCGCACGGTGGTGAAGCCGCGCATCAGCATCTCGCGCAGCACGACGAGCGCGCGCACCGCCACGAAGGAATCCGGCAAGAGCGCGTTGCGGCCGAGATCGGCGACGACGGCAATGGTGTGGACATGGGCGTCGATCAGGCCGGGCATCAGCGTGCGGCCCTTGAGGTCGACGGTCTTGGCCTTGCCGGGCGCGATCGACTTGCCGACCTCGCGGATCATGCCGCCCTCGACCAGGACGGAGACCGGCGCGCCGCGTTCGGGCGCGGTCCCGTCGACGATGCGGGCATTGGTGAAGAGGGTCGAAGCCACGGCGTTTCTCCGGTCGAGTTGTGGGCGGTCAGACGGCGCGCGCGGCGGCGCGGGCGGCGATGAAGGCGGGCACGAGCAGGGGCGCCAGCGCCACGACCGGCGCGACATGCTCCTCGCGATAATGGTGCTCGGGGGCGAGCAGGTTGATCGTGCCGACGACCTTGCCGTCATAGAGGGCCGGCACGTTGATCACCGAGCCCAGCCCCATGCTCTCGATCAGCTCATGATCGAAGAAGGCCCAGCGGATGCCCGCCTTGTCGCGGCCGAGATAGGGCTTACGGCCTTGCAGGACATGCGCGCCCCAGGGCGTCGGACCCATCTTCTTGCGGCCGGAGACGGGATATTCCGCCGGCCGGTTCGAATAGATCCGCGCCACCTCCTCGCCATCGACATAGAGCAGCGTGAAGAGCTCGTGCCCGACAAGGCGCTTGGTCGCCGCCTCGAAAGCCTTGACCAGGGTGTCGGGCTGGCCGGGCTCGGCCAGAAGGCGCGACAAGGTGGCGAGATCGTCAGACATCGAACAACTCCGGATCAGGCTTGGGGAGGCAAAGGGGCGGGCGGAGCGGGCGCTCTGGGGATGCGCTCGGGCAGGACGCCTTGCGGCCGCAGATGCAGCACCAGGATCAACGCCAGTCCGACCAGGATCTCGCGCAGGGCCGCGACCTGGACGGGCTGGAGACCCGGCGCCCATTCGGTGATGAAGCGCGTCGCCTCGAGGAAGATCACGACGAGATAAGCGCCGAAGACGGCGCCGCTCGGCCGCCCCACGCCGCCGGCGGTGACGGCGAGGAAGATATAGATCGTGATCAACGGCTGGAAATGGTCGGGCGAGACATAGGACTGGAAATGCGCGTAGAGCGCGCCCGCCAGTCCCGCGATCGCGGCCGAGAGCGCGAAGGCCTGCAGCTTGAAGCGCAGCACGGGCTTGCCGGCGAAGGCGGCGAGCTGCTGGTCCTCGCGGATCGCCTTCATGGCGCGACCATAGGGCGAGCGGTCGAGCCGGCGCATCAGCGCCCAGACGCCGAGCACGATCAGCGAGACGAGGCCGAGATAGAACAGGTTGAAGCCGAAGATGCCGAGCTCGGCCTTGAGCGGCGCCTTGATGCCGGAAATGCCGTCGGAGCCCTTGGTCAGCCAGCGCTCGTTCAGCGCCACAAGCCGGATCACCTCGGCGAAGCCGAGCGTGACGATGGCGAGATAATCGTCGCGCAGGCGCAAGGTCGCGAAGGTCACGAGGAGGCCGACCACCGCGCCGACCGCCAGCGCCACGCCCCAGCCGAGCAGCACCGGCGCGCCTGCGCCGGTCGCCAGCGCCGAGGCATAGGCGCCGACCGCAAAGAAGCCGGCGAGGCCGAGATTGACCAGCCCGACCCCGCCCCAGATCAGGTTCAGGCTGAGCGCCAGCAGCGCGTAGATGCCGCAGAGCGTCAGGGTGAAGATGACATAGGACAGCATCAATACGCCCTTTCGCCCAGGATGCCGCGCGGGCGGAAGGTCAGCATGATCAGGATGGCGATGAAGCCGACGGCAGTCCGGTAGGTCGCCGGCACCGCGATCAGCGCCAGCTCCTCGGCGATGCCGAGCGCGAGCGCGCCGACGACGGCGCCCGGGATCGAGCCGAGCCCGCCGAGCACCGCGGCCGCGAAGACCGAGAGCAGCACCCGGTACCCGGTGAGCGGATCGATCGAGGTGTCGAGGCCGATCAGCACGCCGCCGACGCCGGTCAGCCCGGCGCCCAGGAACACCGTGACGATGGCGATGCGAGCCGGATCGATGCCCTTGAGCCGGGCGAGGTCGGGGTTGTCGGCGACGGCGCGCATCGCCTTGCCGAAGCGCGTATAGCGCAGGAAGGCGAACATCGCCGCCATGATGACGACGGCCAGCGCCAGGCTCTGCAGCTGCTGCGGGCCGATGCGCAGCTCGCCGAAGCGCATGTCGCGCATCAGCGGCAGGTCGTAGCCCCTCATGTCGTTGCCGAAGATGAAGCGGACGATGTTCTCGAGCACGAGATTGAGCGCGATCGAGGCGATGGCGACGATCAGCGCGCCGCCGCCGCGCAGGCGCCGCAGCGCGCTTTCCTCGGCCACGACGCCGACGACGCCGGCAATGACGAAGGCGACGACGAGCGCCGGGATCACCGGCAGGCCGAGCACCGCATTGGCCCACCAGGCGGCGAAGGCCCCGATCGTCGCATAGGAGGCGATGGCGAAATTCGGGTAGCGCAGCACCGCGAAAATGGCGGAGAAGCCGACGGCCGGGACGGCGATCAGCGCCCCGGTCATCAGCCCGTTGATGAGCGCCTGCAGCAGGAGGGTCACGCGCGGTCCGCTCTCGCTCAGGCGATCTTGACGAGCGCGATCTTGCCGCCCTGGACCTGCTCGTAGCGGAACTTCGAATCCGAGATGTCGCCGGTCTCGGTGAAGTCGCAGGGGCCGCTGGCGCCGTCATAGTCGATCGGCTGCTTGGCGGCGATCGCCTTCAGCCCGTCGATGGCATTGTCGATCTTGGCGCCGCCCTGGGCCTGGCTGATCTTGCGGACATTGTCCTTGATCGCCGTGCCGGAGGCCTCGCCCGCCATGGCGATCGCCAGCAGCACCAGATTGACCTGGTCGTAGATCTGCGTGGTGTAGGGATCGGGCGAGGTGACACCGATCATCTTCACCAGCCGGTCATAGGCCTTCGAGCCTTCGGCCGAGGAGGGCGAGATCGTGTAGGTCTTGTCGACGACCTCGGCCGGCACGCTCTCGACCAGCTTCTGGTTGACCGAATAGCCGAAAGCGACCTTCAGCCCGGAGAAGCCGGCGCGGAAAATGTCCTTGAGCATCACGGCGGTGTCGGGCGTGTAGCCCCCGAACACGACCGCATCCGGCTTGAAGCGCATCACCTCGTCGATCTCGGTGCGGTAGGCCGGCTTCTTGTCGTCATAGATCAGCGAGGCGGTCTCGCCGCCGGCCTTCTTCACGGCCTCAGTGATGTTGTCGAACTGGCTCTTGGCGAAGGGCGTCTGCGGCGAGAGGAAGAAGACGCGCTTGGCCTTCTCGGCGAGGCAGAACTCGCCGAATTTCCGGCCCTGCAGCGTCGTCGTCGGCTGGGTCCGGATCAGATAGCCCTGATGCGGCAGCTGGGTGATCGAATCCGCGCCGGAGGTCGTGGTCAGGAAGGTCTTCGATTCCCAGCAGAGCGGCGCGACCGCCGTCGTCACCGACGAGGCCCAGGTGCCCATGATCGCCGAGACCTTGTCGACGTCGATCAGCTTGCGCGCGGCGCGCACGCCGGCTTCCGGGTTGGTCTGGTCGTCCTCCGAGATCAGCTCGATCTTGCGCCCGAGCACGCCACCCGCCGCGTTGACCTCGTCTATGACGGCCTTGACCGCCTTGACCATCACCGGGCCGTAGGGACCGCCAGCGCCGGTCAGCGGCGTCAGCGTGCCGAGCTTGATCGGCGCGCCCTGGGCGAGGGCGAGCTTCGGCAGGACGCCGCTTCCGGCAAGCGCGGCGGCCCCAGTGAGCAGCGCGCGGCGGTTGGTCGTGAAATCGGTCATGGTCATCCCCTTTTATGGTTGATTGCGGATCGGGTCGGCGTCGTCAGCCGCCGAGGAAGAGGCGGCGGATTTCAGGATCGGCGGCGAGCGCGGGCCCGGCCCCCTCGCGGCTGTTGCGCCCCGAGACGAGCACATAGCCGCGCGTCGAGATCTCGAGCGCCTCGAGCGCGTGCTGCTCGACCATCAGGATCGGCAGCCCGCCCTTGTTGAGCGCCACGATCGCGTCGAACAGCTCCTCCGCCGCCTTGGGCGAAAGCCCCGCGGTCGGCTCGTCGAGCAGGAGCAGGTCGGGCGCATTCATCAGCCCCATCGCCATGGCGAGGATCTGGCGCTGGCCGCCCGACAGGGTCCGCGCCAGGGCGCGCCTTTTCTCGGCCAGCATCGGATAGCGGCCATAGAGCTCCTCGCTCCGAGGCCGGACCTGGCCCGGATCCTGGAAGCCGCTGATCTCGAGATTCTCCGCGACCGTCATCGCGCCGAAGACGTTGCGCTCCTGCGGCACGAAGCCGATCCCGGCCTTGGCGCGGCCGAGCGCGCCGGCCGCGGTGACATCGGCCCCGTTCAGCGCGATGTGGCCCTTGCGCGCCGGGACGAGCCCGGCGACGGTCTTGAGCAAGGTCGACTTGCCGGCGCCGTTGGGGCCGATGATCGAGACGATCTCGCCTGGCGCGACGCGCAGCGAGGTGCCTTTCAGGATCTCCTCGGCGGCTCCGTAGCCGGCGACGATGCCCTCGACGGACAAAAGGTCGGTCCCGGCAGCCACGCTCAATGCCGCCTCCCCAAATAGGCTTCCTGCACCCGGATATCCGACGCGACCTCCTCGAAGGAGCCCTGCGTCAGCGTCCGCCCTTCGGCCATCACCACGACCGGCTCGCAGAGCCGCTTGATCAGCGCCATGTCGTGCTCGATCAGGCAGATCGTCAGGCCGTCGCGGTTGAGCGCGATCAGATGCGCCGCGATCTCGTCGGCGAGGCTCGGGTTGACGCCGGCCATCGGCTCGTCGAGCAGCAGGATCTTCGGTTCCGCCATCAGGGCGCGGCCGATCTCGACGAGCTTCTTTTGCCCGCCCGACAGCGCGGTGACGGGATTGTCCAGAACATGGTCGAGCCTGAGCCGGCGCGCGATCCCGAAGGCGCGCTCGGCCAGTTCGGTCTCGCGCCGGCGGGCACCGGCGGAGCCGAACAGGGCCGCGAACAGGTTCTCGCCGGGCTGGTCGGCGCCGTAGAGCATCAGGTGCTGGAAGACGCTGAGCTTGGGAAATCCGCGCGCCAGCTGGAACGACCGCACCAGCCCTGCCGCGACCAGTTTCTCGGGCGGCTGCCCCGTCGTCTCGGTCTCACCCAGCCTGACGCTGCCGCCCTTGGGACGGTAGAGGCCCGAGACGACGTTGAACAGGGTCGACTTGCCCGCGCCGTTGGGGCCGATCAGCCCGGTGAAGGAACCGGCCGGAACCGCGAAATCGACGCCGCGCAGCACATGAACGCCATAGAAGTCGAGCTTCAGGTCGGTGACGGTCAGCAGCGCGGTCATCAAGCGTTCGCCTTGTCGGCGCGCCGGAGCGGCTGCGCGGCCTGAGCCAGGAATTGCCGGCGCAGTTGCAGCTTCCAGAAGTCCAGCATCTCGGCGTAATAGGCCGGGTCGCTGCGCAGGACGGTCTGGGCGATCATGCCGCGCACCAGGCACATCGTGGTGTTCATCACCACGCGGGTATGGTCGGGGTCGCCGCCGGTCCGCGCCGCCAGCGCGACCCAGATCGCATCGAGCCCGGCATGGAACTCGCGCACCACCGGGACGAGCTCGGCCCGGAAATCGGGATTGTGCCGGGCCTCCGGCAGATATTCCATCGTGACGTAGAACAGCCGGTCCGACATCATTTGCCAGATATAGTCGACGATCTCGTCGCTGGAGCCGCCGCGCGCCATGAAGTCCTGGGCGAAGCGATGCAGGTCGCGCGTCGAGCGGCCGAGCAGGTCCGCCACGGAGGCGGTGATGATCGCCTCACGGCCGGCGAAATGATGGGTGAGCGCGCCGCGCGAGACGCCGGCCGCCTGGGCGATCTCCGGTGTCGTCGTGCGCGCGATGCCGCGATCATGCAGCAGGTCGATCGTCGCGTTCATCAGCCGCGCGGAGGTCTCCGCGCTGCGCTCCTTCTGCGATCGTCGTTTGCCCGTGCCGCTCAAGCCCCACCCCGCTGAACCGATCCGGCAGGCAAGTTGGAACCCAACTTACAAACAGTCAAGACTGTTTCTTATGCAGGGCATGCCGGAAAATCGCGCGAGGCCGGACGCCGCGAAGCCGGGCCCGTCGCCTCAGCCCTTGGCGCTGTAGGGCAGCCAGGTCGCGACGCCGGGCACGAAGATGATCAGCAAGGTCACGGCCAGCAGCGCGACGATGAAGGGCAAGGCCGCCTTGCTACCGTCGAGCAGATTGGTCCGCGCGATGCCGCAGGTCACGAACAGGCTCGCCCCGACCGGCGGCGTGATCAGGCCGATCGCCAGGCCGAGCACCGTGACGATGCCGAACTGGACCGGGTCGATCTCGAGCTTCTTCACCAGCGGCCAGAGCACCGGCACCAGGATGATGATGTTGGCGCCGAGATCGAGCAGCATCCCGGCGATCAGATAGACGCAGAGGATCAGGATCAGCACGAGATAGGGATTGGTCGTCAGCTCCATGATCATCTGGGCCGCGGCCTGCGGGATCTGCTCGCGGGTGACGATCAGCCCATAGAGCGAGGCGGCCGCGATCATCAGGAGCACGATACCGGCGGTGATCGCGGTGTCATGGACGATGCCGGGAATGTCGCGCCAGCCGATCGTCCGGTAGACATACATGCCGACGAACAGCGAATAGAGCACCGCGACCACCGAGGCCTCGGTCGGCGTGGCGATGCCGTAGCGGATCGAGCCGATGATCACGAGCGGCATGAACAAGCCCCAGATGCTGGCGCGGGTCGCGCGCCCGAGGCTGCCGAGCGAGGGCCGCTGCCCGCGCGGATAGCCGCGCCGCACCGCGAAGAGCCAGGAGGTGAACATCAGGGCAAGGGCCATGAGCAGGCCCGGGATCACGCCCGCGATGAACAGGTCGCCGACCGAGACGCCGGTCACCACCGCGAAGATGATCATCGGGATCGAGGGCGGGATCATCACCGCGATGGTCGAAGCGGCCGCCGTGACCGCCGCAGTGAAGGGCCGGTCATAGCCCTTGGCGATCATCGGCGGGATCAGCGCGCCCCCGGTCGAGGAGGCCTCCGCCACGGCAGAGCCGGTCATGCCGCCCATCAGCGTGCCGGCCGCGATATTGGCGTGTGCGAGCCCGCCGCGCAGCCAGCCGACGACGCTGTCGGCGAAGTCGACGATGTCCTTGGCGATGCCGCTGCGGCCCATCAGATGGCCGGAGAGCAGGAAGAAGGGCACGGCGAGCAGGACGAAGGAATCCATCGAGGCCGTCATCTTCTGCACGACGAGCGTCGCCGGCATGCCGCCATAGCTGAGCGCCGCGAGCGAGGCGAGCGCCAGTGCGAAGGAGACCGGTACGTTGAGCAGGAGCAGGACGGCGAAGCCGACGAGGAGTACGGTCGCCATGGGTTCAGACCTCCGGAACCGGCGTCTGCGCCGGTGCTTGAACGCCCGCGAGCCAGCCGACGACGATGTCGAGGCCGATCAGCACCACCATCGCGCTGTAGCCGGCATAGACGACGCTCATCGGCAGCTCGAGCACCGCCGAAGGCTGTGAATGGGTGATGGCCACCAGGGCGAAGCTGGAATTGAGCGTGTAGAGGCAGAAGGCCAGCACCAGCGCCTCGACCAGCCGCTGGCTGAGCGCCGTCAGCCGCGGGTTGTTCAGATAGGTGACGGCATCGAGCGCGATATGGGCGCGATGCTTCCAGGCGACCCAGGCCGAGAGATAGCCGATCCAGATGAAGAGATAGCGCGCCAGCTCCTCCGACCAGACCAGGGGGTCGCCAAAGGCATAGCGCCAGACCACCTGCGCCGCGCAGGCGAGCGTCATCGCAGAAAAGAGCACGACGAGCAGGGCGAGCGTCGCGCGCTCGATCAAGGTCCAGATGCGGGTGATCATCGGCGCCTGTTTCCGTGGGAGACGCAAGGCCGCCTGGCGGCGCTGCGCCGCCGGGCGATGAGGGACGAGCTCAGTTGGCCGCGTCGCGCAGCTTCTTGAGCAGGTCCTGATCGACGTTCTTCTGGGTCGTGGCGATCTCGGCGGTGGCCGCCTGGAACGGGGCGAGGTCGATGGTCTCGACGATCATGCCCTTCTTCTTCAGCTCCTCGAGCTGCTCCGTCTCGAGCTTCTGCGAGGTCTGGCGTTGGAACGCGGTCGCCTCGACCACGGCCTCGCGCACCGCCTTCTGCTGGTCGGGTGTCAGCTTGGCCCAGACCGCCTTGCTGAACATCACCGCATGCGGGCCATACACATGCCCGGTCAGCGTCAGGTATTTCTGCACCTCCCAGAGCGAGTTGGTGTAGATGATCGTGACCGGGTTCTCCTGGGCGTCGATGACGCCCTGGCCGAGGCTGGTGAAGACCTCGCCCCAGGCCATCGGGATCGGCGCGGCGCCGATCTGCTTGAAGGCGGCGATATGGACCGGGTTCTGCATGGTGCGCAGCTTGACGCCCTTGAGGTCGCCGGGCTCCTTGATCGACTTCTTCGAGGTCAGGTGCCGCCAGCCATTCTCCCACCAGGCGAGGCCGACGATGCCCTTGGCGTCCATGCGCTTCAGCAGGTCCTGGCCGACCTCGCCGTCGAGCACCTTGTAGGCATGCGCGGAATTCTTGAAGACGAAGGGCAGGTCGAGCACGCCGATCTGCGGCACGAAGGCGTTGAGCGGCCCGGTCGAGACCGCGGCCATGTCGACGGTGCCGAGCTGAAGGCCCTCCACCATCTCGCGTTCCTCGCCCAGCTGGCGGTCGGGATAGACCTCGACCTTGACCTTGCCGCCGGTCTTGGCGGCGACGAGCTCGGCGAATTTCACCAGGCCGAACTGGGTCGGATGGCCGGCCTGGGCGCCATGTCCGGCCTTGATCACGGTCTGGGCATGGGAGAGCGAGGCCGAGAGCGCCAGCGCGGCGACGGCCGAAAGGGCGACGGCAAGACGTTTCATGGAATTTCCTCCTCGATTTTTGTCGTTGGCTTCTGCGTTTCCGCACCGGCGGCGCTGAACCAGGCGCGCAGCCGCGCATGCTCCAGAACCTCCGGATTGACGATGTGGCGGGGCCGGCGGCGCGCGAGCAGGTCGACGATGCTGCCGAGCCCGTCGCGGGCGATGTTCCCGAAATTCTCGTCGGTCCAGCACAGGGCGTGCGGCGTGACGACGACGTTCTCCATCGTCAGCAGCGGATTGGCCGGATCGACCGGCTCCTGCTCGAACACGTCGAGGCCGGCGCCGGCGATCGTGCCGTTGTTCAGCGCTTCGATCAGCGCCCGCTCGTCGACGATCGGCCCGCGCGCGACATTGATCAGATAGGCCGAGGGCTTCATCGCCTTGAGCCTCTGCGCATTGACGAGATGCCGCGTGGCCTCGTTCAGCAGGCAGGCGACGATCACGAAATCCGCCCGCGCCAGCAGCTCGTCGAGCGGGACCAGCGTCGCGCCCACGTCCGTCAGCTTCTCCGGCGAGCCATAGGGATCGGCGGCGATCAGCTCCATCTCGAAGGGCGCGATCATGCGCAGGGTCTCGAGGCCGATGCTGCCGGCCCCGATCACGCCCAGCACCTTGCCGGTCAGGCCCTGGCCCATATGGTCGGTGCGCTCCTGCCAGCGCCCGGCCCGCGTCAGCCGGTCCTTGATCAGCAGCTTCTGCGCCAGCGCCAGCACGAAGGTCACCGCCATGGTCGCGACCGGCCGGCGCACCGCTTCGGGCGTGTTGGTGACGACGATGCCGGCCGCGCTCATCGCGGCGATATCGACCGAATCGTAGCCGACGCCATGGCGCGCCACGATGCGCAGGCGGCTGTCGGGCCGCGCCACGCTGGCGGCGGTCATCTTCGGGCTGTTCACATAGAGCGCGTCATAGCGCGCGGCGATCTCGGGCGTGATCTCGCTCACGCTCTCGGGCATGAACTCCCAGTCGCCGGCGCCGTCGAGCAGTGCGAGCGGCCAGGCTCCGAAGGACGGTTTCCCGTGGCTGTCCAGCAGGTCTCGTGTCAGGCCGATGCGGAAACGGTTCGCCATCTCAGCCTCGCGCCAGCGACTTGAGCCCGTCGATGCCGCCGCGCAGGGCCGCCTGGAACAGATGATGGTCGAGCCCGTAGGCGATCATCCGGAAACCATGATCCCAATAGGCGCGGGCCGCCGCGGCATCGCCCGCCATGAAGCCGGCGGGCTTGCCTGCCGCGCGCGCCGCCGCGACGATGCGCTTCACCGCCGCCTGGTAGTCGGGGTGGTCGAACTGGCCGGGGATGCCCATCGAATTGGTCAGGTCGAAATGACCGAGCCAGACGACGTCGATGCCCTCGACGCTCGCGATCGCCTCGACATTGGCGAGGCCTTCCACGGTCTCGATCTGCGCGATCACCAGGGTCCGCGCCCGCGCCGCCGCCAGCTTCTGTGCCGGCGCGCCGGGCAGGTAGTCGTCATGCGCGACGCCGAAGGCCGCGCCGCGCCGGCCATGCGGCGGATAATGCGCGCTGGCGGCGATGGAGCGCGCCTGCTGCTCCGTGTCGACCATTGGCACCATCACGCCATGCGCACCGATATCGAGCGCCCGCGCGATGAAGTGGTATTCGCCGGTCGGCACCCGCACCAGCGGGGCGACCGCGAGCCCGCGGCAGCCGGCGATGAGCGATTTCAGTGTCTCGAAGCCGGAACCGGCATGCTCCATGTCGAATAGGATGAAGCCCGCCCCCGTCGCGTCGACAATCGCCGGCATGCCGGGCGTGAAGAACTCGAACAGCATCGTGCCGAAGGCGTGGCCCTCGCCAGCGAGGCGATCCTTGAGACTGCGCGCGACCATGATCTGTGTCCGTTCCCTCATGCGCGGACTTGAGCGTCCGTCTTCATGTTTGCTGCCGATGCGGCCTCGCGGCCGGAGCTTTCGCCTGCTCAGGTGATGCGGCGCACGCTGTCGCGGATCTCGTCCGGCTCGAACAGGCGCTTCCAGTCCGGCCTCAGGATCGTGTCCTTGCCGAAGACGATCGCCTTGTTGCAGGCGTCCGAGAACACGCCCTGCACCTGCTCGAAGGTGACCGCCGCCAGGATGTTGAGATGACCGAGCAGGAAGTCGCGCGCCGCCTCGCGCGGCACCCCGCGTGCGATCGCCTCCTCCATCGCCTCGCGCATCGCGTCGAGCAGGGTCGCGCAGACGGTCTCCGAGAGGCCGGGCTCGAGGATCGCCATCTGCTCGACGCTGATCCGGTGCGAGCGCATCACCGGCGCCCAGATCGTGCGGGCGACCTCCTCGCCGAGCGCGTAATGCGCTTCCGGACCCTGCATCAGCGCATTGACGATGTGCTGCTTGGCGGCGATCCCGCCGAAATGATCGGCCTTCGCCGCCGGATCGGTCTCGTCGTTGAAGATCGGCGGGTGGCAGGGATGGGTGACGAAATAGGTGATGTCGGCCCGCTCGGGCAGATGCCCGGCATAGGGCGCGGCGGCATCGAGGATCACCACGATCGTGCCCGGCTTCAGGCCGGGGACGATCTCGCGGGCCACCGCCCCGACCGCTGTATCCGGCACCGCGAGCACGACGACCTCGGCACCGTCGAGCGCAGGCCCGGCCTCGATGCAATCCGCGCCGAAAGCCGCCTTGACGCGCTCGCGGCCCGCCGGGCTGACCTCGACATGGCGGGTCTCGAAGCGCGAGCCGGCCAGGTTGCGGCCGAGCCGCATCCCCATTTTGCCACCGGCGCCGAACAGCGCGACGATCGTCATGGCCTCACTCCCTGCTGCGTCTTCTTGTTTGCTTACTGGTATAATGAGTGCATCACATGATGATGGTCGATTGTCAATCTGGCATACTCATCATATGAGTTGACCAACGACGACGCGGCTTCGGCCGTAACGCGAAGAGGTACGCGTGACCGGCAGCCAGCGAATCGAGGCGGATTACCTGATCGAGACGGCGGCGGATCCGCGCCGCGCCGCCGAGGCCATGGCCGGCGAGCAATCGAGCGGCACCTTCATTCCCGTGCCGGGCGAGACGCCGGAGCTCACCGCCCGCGCCGCGGCGCGCGTCGAGCGGATCGACCTGCTCGAAACGGTCCCGCTTCCCTCCTTACCGGGAGCCAGGCCGGACGCCGCCCCGGCGCCCGGCGGCTACCGGCGTGCCCATGTCACCCTGTCATGGCCGCTCGACACCATTGGCCCGTCCTTGCCGAACCTCGTGGCGACGGTCGCCGGCAACCTCTTCGAGCTGAAGCAGTTCTCGGGCCTGCGCCTGCGCGACATCCGGATGCCCGGCGCCTTTGCCGACGCCTATCCGGGACCGCGCTTCGGCATCGCCGGCACGCGCAAGCTGGCCGGCGTGGCGCAGGGGCCGCTGATCGGCACCATCGTCAAGCCGAGCGTCGGCTTCGGCCCGCAGGAGACCGCCAACCTGGTCGCGACCTTATGCGAGGCGGGAATCGACTTCATCAAGGACGACGAGCTGCAATCGGACGGTCCGCTCTGCCCCTTCGCCGACCGGGTCAAGGCGGTGATGCGGGCGATCGAGGCACAGGCCGACCGCACCGGCAAGAAGGCGATGTTCGCCTTCAACCTGACCGGCGATCTCGATCAGATGCGACGGCGGCACGATCTCGTGCTGGCGGCCGGCGGCACCTGCGTCATGGCGAGCCTGAACTCCATCGGCCTCGTCGGCATGATCGAACTCGGCCGCATCTCGCAGCTGCCGATCCACGCGCATCGCAACGGCTGGGGCGCGCTGTCGCGCGCGCCGTTGCTCGGCTGGTCCTACACCGCCTGGCACAAGCTCTGGCGGCTGGCCGGAGCCGACCACATGCATGTCAACGGCCTCGCCAACAAGTTCAGCGAGCCGGACGAGAGCGTGATCGAATCGGCCCGCGCCTGCCTCGCGCCGCTCTTCCCCGACCGGCCGATGCCGCTGATGCCGGTCTTCTCCTCGGGGCAGACCGCGCTGCAGGCGCCAGGGACCTATGCCGCACTCGGTTCGACCGACCTGATCTTCGCCGCCGGCGGCGGCATCCTGGCCCATCCCGACGGACCGAGCGCGGGCGTCACGGCGCTGCGCGAGGCGTGGGACGCAGCCGTCGCCGGCATCCCACTCGACCGACATGCGCAGCAGCATCCGGCGCTCGCCGGCGCGCTGCGCCGCTTCGGGTGAGCGTCGTGATGCAAAGCTCCGCGCCGGGCGAGACCGAACTGCCGCCGGGACTGCTCCTGACCTATTACGGCGACGACTTCACCGGCTCGGCCGCCGTCATGGAGGTGATGAGCTTCGCCGGGCTGTCATCGGTGATGTTCCTTGGCGTACCCTCGCCCGAGCGCCTCGCCCGCTTCCGGGACCGCCGCTGCATCGGCATTGCCGGCATCGCCCGCTCGAAGAACCCAGCCTGGATGGAGGCCGAGCTGCCGGCGATCTACCAGGCGCTCGCCAGCCTCGACGCAGCCCTGCTGCACTACAAGGTTTGCTCGACCTTCGATTCGTCGCCGGATGTCGGCTCGATCGGCAAGGCGCTCGATCTCGGCGCCGCCGCGCTCCCCTCGCGCTGGATCCCGCTCGTGATCGGCGCGCCGGAGATCGCGCGCTATCAGGCCTTCGGCAATCTCTTCGCCGGCGCGGGCGGCACGGTGCATCGGCTCGACCGTCATCCGACCATGTCGCGCCACCCCGTCACGCCGATGGCCGAGGCCGATATCCCCGCGCATCTCGGCAAGCAGACCGCGCGCCGGATCGAGCTGGTCGACATGGTCGCGTTGCAGCGCGACGCCGGCCAGGCGCGGCTCGACGCCTTCCGCGATGACGAGCAACCCGTCGTCGCGATCGACGTCATCGACGACACCACGCTGGCCGAGGCCGGCCGTCTCGTCTGGCAGAACCGGAGGGACGGCCGCTTCGCTGTCGGCTCGCAGGGTCTCGAATATGCGCTCGTCGCGCATTGGCGCGCCGCCGGCGTGATCCCGCGCGAAATACCGCCGCTGCGTGTTCGGCCGCTCGACCTTATCGCCGTCGTCTCGGGTTCCTGCTCGCCGGTCACGGCCGGGCAGATCGCCTATTCCGAAGCGAATGGCTTTTCCGCCCTGCGCCTCGATGTGAGCCGCGCCGTCGACGGCTCTGCCTGGCAAGCCGAGATCGGACGGGCGGTCGAGGCCGCACTGGCGCTTCTCGGCGCTGGGCAGTCGCCGCTGGTCTATACCGCAAGGGGCCCGGACGATCCCGCTGTCGCAGCCCTGGCGGACGCCGTTCGGACCTCCGGCGCGGACATGGCCGAGGTCAATGACCGGATCGGCGCCGGGCTCGGTCGGATCCTTGCCGGCATTCTCGATGCGGCCCGGCTGCCGCGCGCCCTGATCGCCGGCGGCGACACCTCCGGCCATGCCACCCTGACGCTCGGGATCGATGCGCTGTCCGCCGTGGCGGCGATCGCGCCGGGCTCGCCGCTTTGCCACGCCTATTCCGACGATCCAGCGCGCGACGGGCTTGAACTTGCCCTGAAAGGTGGCCAGATCGGCGGACCGGACTATTTTTGCGCCGTCCGCAATGGCGGCGCGCTGGGGAGCGCCTGACGTGAACTCCGAACCGATCCAGCGCCGCAAGCTCTACCAGGAGGTCCTGGAGCGCCTGATGGCCCGGATCAGCGCAGGTGAGTTCGCTCCGGGCGAAACCCTGCCCTCCGAGCGCGAGCTCATGGATGCCTACAAGGTCGGGCGCCCGGCGATCCGCGAGGCCCTGCAGCAGCTCGAACATTCCGGCATCGTCAGCATCAGCCATGGCGAGCGCGCTCGCGTCGTCCTGCCGACGGCCGAGAGCCTGGTCGATCAGATGACCGGCGCGGCGCGCTATCTGCTCAGTGTCGAGCCGCGCTCGCTCGACCATCTCAAGGAGGCCCGCGTCTTCCTCGAGGCCGGACTGGCGCGCCTGGCGGCGCAGCGTGCCGACGCGGCGGGGCTGGCGCAGCTCCGGCAATGCATCACTGAGCATCGCGACGCCAGCCTCGACGACTTTCTCAGGCGCGACATCGCCTTCCATCGCCAAATCGCGGCGATGAGCGGCAACCCGATCTTCCCGGCGGTCGTCGACGGGATGCTGACCTGGCTCGGCGAATATTACCGCACGCTGGTGCGCGTCCCCGGCGCCGAGAGCCTGACCCTGCAGGAGCACCAGCGGATCTATGACATGATCGCGGCCGGCGACGCCGAAGGCGCCGAGCGTGCCATGGCCGACCATCTCAACCGCGCCAACGCGCTCTATCGCCCGCTGCTGAACGAGCCTGCGTAGCCGGGATTGGCCGCCGCGTCGACGACGCACGAAGATCGGCGCCAGAACGCAAAAAACCCGGCAGCCTTTCGGCTACCGGGGTCTTGAATTTGGTTGCGGGGGCAGGATTTGAACCTACGACCTTCAGGTTATGAGCCTGACGAGCTACCGGGCTGCTCCACCCCGCGTCAAAACGAAGACGCGGCGTCGATGCAAAGCATCGAACGCCGCGCTCTGCGGTTCGTCATGTAAAGAGGGATATCCTTGACAGGCCCGGCAACGACCTACTCTCCCGGGTCTTAAGACACAGTACCATCAGCGCTGAGAAGTTTAACGGCCGAGTTCGGGATGGGATCGGGTTCTGGCTTCTCGCTCAAGCCACCGGGCCGGCGAAGGATATGGCAAGCAAATTCGGTCTTTGGTTTGTTCGCATTCTTGAGTGTTGCGGACATTGATCATGAGAACGATCAAGCCGATCGAGCAATTAGTACCGGTAAGCTGAGCACATTACTGCACTTACACACCCGGCCTATCAACGTGGTCGTCT
>JAESGM010000333.1_pt1 | contig 57504 bp, 34 predicted proteins | sample 9269721 | NCBI WGS metagenome assembly JAESGM01 (sample SAMN15720920, study PRJNA650825) | algae metagenome | isolation source: Komarekiella atlantica HA4396-MV6 and co-occurring heterotrophs from... | place: USA: Theobald House, Kauai, HI | collected 2009-07-29
TGATCCCATCCAGTTCGCGAGCCACGCGCAGCGATGTCGCGACGGGCAGCCAAAGCAAAAAAGCCGCCCCTGGAAGGGCGGCTTTGAGCGCCGAAGATCAGCGTTCGGTAAAGTTGGTTGCGGGGGCACGCAACTACCGATGCCGACACTCGTTAGAGGTGGCCATCTGACGTCTCCTGTCGGACGCCAACAACCCCTTCTCGATAAGCGAGTTCGAATCCTTTCGGGCGCGCCATTCAGGACAAAACTGCGAACACCTATGTATTTGAAATAACGATATAAAAGCAGCCCCCCCGCCTGACGCAGCGCATCTGTCACCTGTTCGAACTCTGACCGCCCGCCGCGCACCAGCTAGGCTCAGGACTTCGGTAACGGGGCCATCCCAGTCAACTGGATTCTGGCGCAGATAATCGTTCGGCCGCTCGGATCGCGCGGCCGTCGAGCGGTCCATATTGGTCGATGCCCTCCAGCCCGGCTGGCTACGCGGCCTCCACCTGAGATCTCCCCGGGTTCACGCTTCGGTCCGTGGTCAGCGCGACGGCTGCCAACATGATGCTGGTTCAATACGGTGTCCGATGTGCCTATCTCATAGGCGCGCTCGACCGAAGTCGGCGACAGTATACCGTCGAGGCGACTGAGGCGCGCGCCGGGGCTCCTGGCAGGCTATCGAACATGTTTATGGCGCCGCCAACGCGAAACCTGGACTGAGCGGCCAAAATCGCCCGGATGGCACGACGCAACACGCTGATCGAAGCTGAGAAGGTCGAGATCAATCAGTTGATGTATCGGCCCGCCGTGGAGCACCCGCAGTACCTCAGACAATGCCAGAGTGGCCGCAATCGAGCCTACGAATGGTTCCAAAGCACTAATCACTCGCCGAGCGTCTTTCTCCTGCCGCAAATAGAAAAAGGCGATAACCTCAATCAGCTTGGCCCGAAGAAACGATTAAATTGGAGTTGGATTTGACGTGAGTTCGAAACGATCTCGCGCAAGCCTCATTTCGTGAACTTCGATTCCCCGTTTGCGGCAGATCACAAGCAGTTTATCTTTGTCGGCTTCAGATACCCTCGCGCCGAGATGAATAGCTTTTGGAAAGCCAATCGCGTAGTTGCTTTCATTAGCAAGCGCATTGTGGACGAAAGCGATACGCCATTCACTCTCATAATCCCATTCTTTCGCCTTGTGCAAGGCCGACACCAGAGTGAAGAATATATTGAAGTTAAGAGGGGATTTTGAAATATTTTGAAAGTATTTCTCATAATCGAAGAGCGTCGAAATATATATAACTGGAAATAAGATCCTACGAATACCTTCAGGCAGATCTTGCACTTCGTACTCCATGCAAAATCCACGATGATTGTCGGCATAGTGGCTCCACATCAGTATCGGTGTGTGCAGCGTGCAAAATGAACTTATCTTTAGAGTCTCCCTAAGAGACGTAAATATACTTTCGTAATGTTGCCGTAGCGCTTGCTCGTAATTTGGAGGAGCATTTGAGACAGTTCTGGCTAATTCCGCGTAAGAAAGCGTACCAACGCAGTCATACGGATCGTTGTATTTCGATGGTGAAGTGAACCAAGCGGTTCCATCACTGAGATTTTTCAGCGCGAAATCATTGACTGCTCGGAACTTGAAGATAGATTTTGGGAGGTTCTGCTCTTTAAGCCTTATAGCTTTTTCAAAGTCGATTTTTGTGATGTCCTCACTGCCTATGAGCGATAGAAACTCCTCGATCCACGGTTCTGTCACTCCTCAGTCCTCCGACACGCCTTTTTCAATTGAACATGTGACCCACGAATAGCATATCTCTCCCGTCGCCCCGCTAGGAGCCGTGCGCCGCTTCCCCTGCTGCCGAAGCGGGAGGCGTCCTCTACCTGGCAAAGGACCGGAACAGAGCCAAATTCTGGCCGAACTTCATACGCGACATAAGGGAGCGGGCCATTTCCCAGTAGCGAGTTCGGTGCGCCAACACGATTCCACGGATCTTCCCGTATTCACAAAGCTGATGGAAGCGAACGCGACCGCACGACCGCCTGAATCAGCGAGGGCCCGCCGGTGTAGGCTTTTACACTCGCCAAGGCAGCTCTAAGAGAACCCACCGAGTCGGCTTTCACCGACAGCGAGACTCCCATTGCCGTGGCAAGATCGGAATATGCCCAGCGGGATAGCTCGGCATAGGGCAGCGGCGGCTTAGTCGCGCTCGTGTAGTAGCTCTTATCAAGAAGGTATTGCTCGTAACCGTACAGACCGTTGTCAACTACAATCACGATGGCGTTCATGTTCAACTTTTTCATCGTCGACAATGCTTGGCTGGTCATCTGAAAGCCGCCGTCGCCGCAAATGACCAGCGGTCGCCGCTCACCCGGGATCGCAGCGCCGACGCCGGCACCGACTGAATGCCCAATCGAAGCCCAAAGCGAGCTGCTGATAAAGCAGTTCTGGCCCGGCATTCGCATTTGGTTGGGAGAGGCAGCAGAGTAGATGCCCAGGAAGGTATCCGGGATAATGGTGAACGACGTGTCGAGGAAAGCCGCTTCATTGATCGTGCTGAATAGTTCTGAATATGTCAGCCCTGCAGGAACCGGCGTTGGAGCCGCGTTGGGCGCCTCGGACATTTCGTATTGCGGGATTTCGGCTCCGCGATCGCCGTCCCATGCGCTTTCACCATCTTCCTTTGGGGAAGCGTTGCTGCCGCGTTCGTCCTGCTCTTGCGTTTCAGAGGCTTGAGAAGCGAGGCCGGAGAACGCTTGCTGGTCGAGCGCGGCTATGTAGTGCGTAAGCCCCACGGGCTGCTCCGGCGATCCGAGCGAGACGATTTGGCCATCCCAAGTCCTGATCGTTTGTCCGTGCTTGGGCAGCATGATGCTTGCGTGCCCCGACCCGAATACTTCACCCAGCGCCACGATCAGGTCGGATCGGTTGATCGCGTCTTTGACAGATTGGGGCGCCTTTTCTCCGTTGAACACGCCGAGGAAACCCGGGTGCTGTTCAGAGAGGGTGGATCGCGCCAGCGGTGTCGTCGTCCATCTGAGGTTCAGCTTATTGATGATCGAAAGCACCGCCGCTGTTAGCTTGTACCGCTGAACTTCGATGCCGACGATAACGATGGGATTGCGCGCAGCCCTAATGCGGGCGAGCGTATCTTGGGCCGCCCTTACCGCTATGCCGGGAGGGATGACAGGCTGAAGCACACCGGTCGGCTGCGGGCAATTTGAGGCGAGCAAAGCCTGCGGTATTTCAAGGTAGACTGGGTGTTGACGGCTCAAGGCGGTGACGAGCGCCTGATCGACCATGACCGGTACATCCGCCAACCTAGTCACCCTTTCACAGAACCCCGTGAACGGACGAAACGCCTCGAGATCGCTGTGCGGCCGGCCCATGGAATGCGAGAACAGGATGCCGGTTATGGATTGGGTACGGATGTTCGCCTCAGATGGGCCGCCATTGATCACGACCACTGGACTGCGCTCTATGTAGGCGCCGGCGATGGCGTTGATAAGACTTAGCGTACCGACGCCATAGGCAACAGACACGACCGACAGACCGCGAATCCGCGCATAGGCGTCGGCAGCATATCCGGCCTCGAGGTCACTGCTGGTGATAACAGTGCGGAAGCGGGGCGCGCGCTGTGCTGCCTCGAACATCGGAGCGCAATAGACCGCGGGCACGCCGAACAGGGCTTCGACGCGATGTTGGCGAAGCCTCTCAATAATGTAGTCCGAAGTGGTCGCCATGTTCCTCCCCCTCGCCTACTTGTTCCTGAGCATCCATGCTTCGTGCGCGGGTGCACCCGCCACACCATTGAAGACGTCAGCTGCCATCTGCAGGATTCTGCGACAGCGCGCGGGATTTGGCGCGGGATCCCATTCGTCATCTTCAAAAGAGCCCCCCACGACAACATGATCGGCCCTGGGGAAAACATAGGTGCTGTCGGTACTGTAGAGATAATCCAGACTTGGCTGCGGCCTAAGAAGAACAAGCTGGCCCTTGATCGGCTTCAACTTCCCATCATTGAACAGCCTCTTGGAGCCTAATCCCGTACAGTTGACAACGATCGGCTCGGCAAGTTCCAGAACGGCCTGCTGAGACGCGAATGTCTTTGGGATGAGCGGGACGTGCGGCCTAAGTTCGCGGCGCAGCTGCTCAAGAAAGATCGGAGGCTCGACCAGCAACGTCTCGTAGGCCAACCCAGGCTTGCTGAGGTATTGGAATGGCAGCTTGAGCTTTTGCGGTTTGGGAATAATCCCTGCCTTCGCTACCTTTTCGAGCCCCTCCGCCGGCTTGAGGCAATAGTTCAGGCGTTCCGAAACACCGTATAGGCTGCCGAGCCTTGCCTTGTGCATGCGATACGCGGTCCTCAGCAGGTCAAAGAATCGAGCAGCCTGCGTCGGGTTAGACTCTTCATAATCGACAATAGACGGCGCCCATTGCCCGCCCGCAACTTCGGAGGTAGTGCCTGAAAGCGCCTCTGCGTAGATGCTTACCCCAAACCCCGCCTCGCGCAGCAAGGTCGCCGCCGTGAGCCCCATAACGCCTGCACCGAGCACGGCAACCGAATGCGCCGGTCCCGGCGAATAGGACTGCCGCACAATGTTGCGCACCGCGTCCGCACAACCCCAACTCATGGTGATCCCGGCGCCACCATGCCCGTAGTTGTGAACGAGGAGCTTGCCGGCTACTCGCTCGGGTTCGAGCCGATACGTGTCCCGCCGCCACGGTCGCAGGCCCGCGACATACGTGCAGCCGTGAGCCAGATCACACGCGAAATCGGGGCTCGGCAGGGTCGTCGCCGTGGCTTTGCTCGTCATGACACCACCTCAACTCGTAGGACCAGCTGCAGGGTCAGGCCGGCCGCACGCTTTGGCCATGTCGGAACAGGTTACCGGGATCGTACTTCTGCTTGATCTGCTTCAGCCGGGGCAGGTTGTCCCCCCAGTAAGCGCGCTCGAAATTCGCTAGGTCGGCGTCGCAGTAATTGACATAGGCACTGCCGCTGACATGCGGCCTCATCGGGCCGAAGACCGACTCACTCTCCTGAAGCCGCTTGCTCGTATCCCTGCTCGAGCGCCAGCTCGAGTAATAATGGATGCAGAAACCCGTGCCCTTGCGGTGTGGAAACGCACTGGCGGCGGTGGCAACAGCGTCGATCCCTCCGCCATAGGCGTTGAGGAGCGCGACCACATGGCCTGCAGGGATGGCCATCAGACGATCGAGGAGCACGTCGATGCCCGCTTGGGAAAGCGACACGACGAAATCGGACCTTTCCTTGCGATATTCGGTCTCGTAGCCCCAGCCGCCGGTAAACCCGTCGACTGCAGCAAAGAAAGTTTTGTGCCGGACGTCGACGGCCGTCGGTTCCACCGACGTGAGTACGGCCAACTCGCGCCGCAATTGCGCTTCTGCGCCGATGCTCTGGCCAATGCAGCGCAGGCCATACACGCCGCTGCCTGTCTTGCCGACCTTGAGCAGTGCTGTAATGGCATTGGTCGTCACCGGCGCCCAGGCTTGCCAAGCCTTGATCAGACGTTTCGCGCGTGCCTTCGGCAAAGACCAGACAAGCGTGAACGTATAGACGCCGTCGACTTGACGAGTTTGGAAGGTAAAGCTTGTCATTATACCTAGCGACCCACCTCCCCCACCCCGGCTTGCCCAGAACAGATCGGCGTTTCGTCTTGCGTTGGCTTCGATGCGCTGCGCGCTCGCGTCCACCATGCGCAGCGACAGGAGATTGTCACAGGCGAGACCGTAGGCACGCGCCAGAAGTCCATATCCCCCCCCCAGCACATGCCCGGCTACACCCACGGTTGGGCAGGTGCCCGCCACGAAAGCGATGTTCGATCCCTGATCGCGCAGTGTCTTGTAGATCGCGCCGAGAGTAACGCCGGCGCCGACCGAGATGGTCTTCTCCCGGGCGTCGAAAAGAATTTGGTTCAGCCCCTGCAAATCGATCACGAGATCTGGACTGCAGCAGTACCCCTCAAATGAATGCCCCCCGCTCCTCGTCGCGAAGGGTACGCTGTTGCGCCGTGCCCAGTCGACAACACCCGCCACGGCTTCGGCCGTACTACATACCGCACGCAGGGCCGGCCTGACATCAGTACGCTTATTATAGACCGGCAGGGCGGTCTCGTATCCGACATCGCCTGGCCGCAACGCGCGACAGCCGGGAATGCTCGGTATCGGCGGCAGCTGCGCGCGTGCTGCGGTGATCACGTGGGCTCCCGACGAGCTTTCCGCGGGAGGAACGTCGACGGGTGCACTATCTTCGAGCGGCTTACGCTCTGGAGGCACGGCAGGAACAGGATAGTAATATGGACTTTCCATTGATCCCCCCATCGCTGCCCGCCCGGAATAATCAAAATCAATACTCTAGTATAAACCATTCCCCTCGATATTTTATAAGTATCATACTAGGCCCATTATCATATTTGGTCAAATAATCCCTAATGTAAAAAAGTACTTTAACCAAAAACAATATATTATCAGAGATACTTATCCATTAAGCCTAGTTGACTATCATAAAATAGATTATATAATCATCGGTCGGACGTCATACAACTCAACTGTTTGGTGCTCTCAAGAACGACATCGCGATGAAAGGTATCATTCCTAGAAAGGTCACGGCAAGATTACGAACTGCAATATAGGTCACCTTGCCCCTTTGCATCCATGTGATGATCGCCACACTACCATAGACCATGTAAACCACGAGATAGGTCGACACGACCCAACTCCGAAGAAATAGCTCTGACATGATAAGGGGCTTTGCCTCGGGCACACCGAAATATGTCGCGAAGAAACCACCGACCAGTCCGGCAAGAGAGGTTGCGACATAATTTCGTGGATCGTCAACATCGGCAGGCGACAAAGGCTCGTCAGATGGCAGAGTCCTCCAAGACTCCCAGATCGCCATCGAAAAAAGAAACATAAATATAAGCAACCCGATCATTGCGACGATCGCTGCGTAGTTTTCTTTATCCAAGCTCACGCCCTCCTCCTTCGAATACCTCTGTGCCACGTATTGAACACCATGAAATGGCCAACCCTACGAAAATATTGCGAGTAGTCGAATGCGCTGGCGCGCATCGACAGATGCGCTACTTGCTTTCCAGCTCCCAATTGAAATTGACGCCCTTCTCCGATGCTCGGCCTGTTCCGGTGCTGCCGACCGTAGAGCCCCCATTGAGTGCCTTGAAGAAGGCCACTTCAGCTACCTGGGGACTGACCAACTGCGTGCCGTTCTCGGGAATACCAACAAACTTGAAGGTCCCATTCTTGGTGATAAAGAACTTGTCGACGCTGGCGCCCCCGACGGTCCATTTGCCGGTATCGGAATCGAGTGTCACGCCGAAGGTCTTACCTTGAACATCGCCTTCGATTCCGGTACCGATCACTGTCCAGTAAGCCATTGCTACATCCCTCCTTAGTCTGTCCTCGCATGGTGCAGAAAAGTGGTGATCAGGGGGCTAACTTCCAGAACCAGATCGGATCGGCGTTCCAATACGCTTCTCCGGCAGGCGCCGTGCCGTCCCACAGATCAATATGCCCCTGGCCCGGAAAGCCGGGCACGTTGATGTAAGCGACTAGCCCCGTCTTGCCGTTGACCGATGTCGGCGGCGACCCCGGGGCCGAGAAGCCGTAATTGTAGACTCCGAACACATCCGCCTTGCGCAGCACGCCTGCGAGGTCCTCGGCGCCCCGGACGTAGTCGTGCGGACAGAGATTGACTCCACCTGTCTTGAACTTGTCCTTGATCCCCGTGACGACCCGCGCGAGCGCCTCGCTCATCCGGATCGCACATGTATTAGGGAACTGCATGGTGCAGGCATGGATGTCCGTGGGGTTCGTCTTGTAAACGCCGCGCAGTGTCGTAAAGGTCGGCTTCGGCAGAGAGAACGGCAGCAGCTTTTCGCGAAGCGCTTCGCACAAAGCGTCGTCGTCGGCGACGATCTCGGCATGCGGACCAAGCTCGTCGAAGCCATAGCTACCGACGCGGTCGCCGCGCCCGACGAAGGCGATCACGGGCTTGCCGAGGCCGGCCGCGATCTCGAATTCGGCTTGCGTCCCTCGGGCTCCGGGCAGGATGACCATTACGTCGCCCGACGCCATGTTCAGGATATTGCGCGAAGCGGCGCCCTTGGGATCTGGGTTGCCCAAGGGATCTGCACCGGGCAAGTGCGTGAAGATAGGAACTTCGATCCATGGGTTTGGGTAAGGTGCTTTCGGACTCAGTGTGTATTTCGTGATCCTTCCTACCGTCGCGCTAGCAAAACCCGTGACCTCTCCCGGAATTACCCCAATTGAACGCCCGGATCGTCCCGGCGTCTCGCAAAACGACCGAGCGACGATCTCCATCGCGCCAAACCCGCCGCCGGTCAGGAGATCGCATCCAAGCTCGGCCACGATCCGTCCGACCAGCCTTGCGCGTCGGTCGTGGTCCGGGGACTCGACGGGACTTCCACTCGCGGCCACTGCGATCGTCACCATTATATCCTCCCCCACAGGTGTGATCGGTCTCGCGCTCACGCCTCTTCGGGAAGCTGCGCGCCGCCCGACCGATCGTACTTCAAGAGCTGGATCTCGCCGTCGGCGCCGCCGACGCGCGCGAAGCGCCAGACGAACAGCGCTCGCCGGTTCACATAGCCCTTGGCCAGGTCCTGACGCAGCGCCGGATGCTCGATGTGCTGCGGCAGCGGCGCCGCGGCGTGCAGGACCACGCGGGAAACCGTCGACGCGCCGGCTGTCGACTCGATCACCGAATAGACGCAGGGCGGCGGCGCGATCACGGGAGCCGCGATGATGTTGACGAACACTGCGAGCTCCTTGGTCTCGATGCCGTTTTTCAGTTCGGCACGGACCTCAAGCCTGTCTCCTGGTTCGAGAGGCGAAACACCGTCGACGCCGGTGCCGAGGCGACGCAGCAAGCGCAGTGGCAGTTCGTAGGGCACGCAGCGCGGGAGCTCATAGCCGTGGTCGCCGCTGTTTGAGACCTGGCCGGCAACGACCAGTTTTTCGGGCGCACGCGGACTCCCGTCCAAACTCGGTGGCGCAAGCCGGGTGAAGCGAACGGTGAACTTCGGCGCTGAGGAATTGCTCGCGAACAGTCCGGTCGCCGGATCGATCGTATCGCACGCAAAGTACAGTGTCGCGCCCGGATCATACTCCTCCCGGTCCACCGACAGCAGCGCACGGGCATCGCCGACCTGCTTGATGTCTTCTTCAGTGGCGCTGCCGAGCTGCCGGTCATAGGATGGGTCGCCGAACACAATCGTGCGTGTCCGGCTGCGCAGAACGCGCCGGTCACCTGGATCTAGCGACAGCAGCAAAGTCGCCTTCAAGCGCGGCGCTGGCGGCAACGGATCGATGTGACCGAACGTAATCACCAGCCTGATCGGCACATCGACGGTCGCACGGCGCACCGCGTCACGGGCTGCCGGCAACTGGTCCGCCACCGAGAGGATCCAAGTGAACCTGGACTCGACGACCGGCGCTGTCTTGTCTTTCATGTCAAACGACGCCGCGCCGATCTCCAGGCGCACCGTGCGTACCGCCATCAAGGCTGCAAGCTTAGCCTTGGGATCGCTGATGTTCACCGCAACAGCATCGACCCTGATCGCCAGCAGCCCATCCCAGTTCGGACCGAGCAGCCCGATGGACGCCTGCGGCATGCCCGGCACGTCCGTCAACGACAGGGCGACCCGCAGGTGCTTGTCGCCCTCCTCTTGCCGCACCACGTCGGCGCTCTCGGCGAAGGTGCCGAACCTGTCGAGGATGAAGGGCGCCTTCGGATCAGCGCGTGTTCCATCGGCGAGCGACAGATAGGTGCGCCGCCGGAACCTGAGGACCTCGCTCTCGCTTCCGGCGGCCCTGATATCGGCGATATCGGTCGGAAGCGCAGGCGAACGCGGCGTGCGCAGTTGATGCGCGACCACGGGTCCTGAATTGGCGGGTCGTCCGAACCGGGCATGCTCTCGATCGAACGCGTGGTTCTCTGCCGCAACGGTGACGGCCGCGGTCACGACCTCGAACACACCCGGACGCCGCCCGATCGTTGCCAGCTCGAAGAAGGGAGGAAGGATCGGCCCGCTTTCTGCCGGTGCGTCGAGCGCCGCGTCGAGCGGAGCGCGCAGCCTCGTATTGACCGGCGACAGGTGCCGCGCCGCCGGACCCTCGAACGGTATACGCAGGTCACGCTGATAGACTACGCGATGGTCGAAGCCGAGATAGCTCATGGCCTCAGTGACGTGGCCGGGCAGCCCAATCTGCCGGAAGCGTGCCGCAACGCCCGCCTCCGCCGACTGCACCGGACGTTCCTCACCGAGCACCGGCGCAAGCTTGTCGAGCCCATCAATCCGCTCCGGGCTCGGCCAACCGAGGGATGGCGACGGCGCGAGCACCGGATGATCGATCGCAATGCCGCTGCGGCTGCCTCGCAGGACCTGCGGTCTCGGAATCTCCACGACCGTGATGCCCGGCATTGCGCCGTCGATATCCACCTCGCAGATCGCGCATTCGGCGAAGCGGTCGACATCGCGAGCTCGGGCGATCAGCTCCGCGCGCGGTTTCAGGTTGCCTGCGTCATCTGCAAGGACCGCCTGGACCAGGCGGTAGGCAGATTGCCGCGCGGCCCGTCGCGCGGACAGCGTGACCAGATCCGCCGGGACTAGTACGCGTGCGCCCACGCCCTGCGGCGGCAGTGCCGTGATCTCGACGCCGACAACCGGATCGATCTTCGTGCCGCCCGCCTTGCCGCGCGTAGGTTGGAGCGACAGCGCGCGCCACACCGCCCGCCCCTTCTCAGCCGGCGCCGCGTTCCAACGTGCTTCGATCGCAATCAGGGCACGCAAGAAGAACGGCGCGGCCTCGATATCGGCAGAAGAGCCGTCGCTGCCAACTTCGAGTTGCCCATTGCTACCCGTGCGAAGGTTCTCGAAGAACAATTGCTCGACCGGCATCACCCGCGCGAGGCCGTTGGTCTCATCGGGCGCCGCCACCAACCCGGCACCACCGAGCGCAGAGAGAATCCGCGCGGCCTCCGACTGGCTCGGAACGACCATCGCACGTTGCGTCGGCGGTCCGACATAGGCGCTTCCGCCCCACAGGTCGGGCGACGCAACCTCCCACGTGCCGCCGGCTTGGGTGAGCGGCTTGAACGTCTCACGCAGCGTCGCATCGAGGCCGGCCCAAGGCACGACCGCCGCGACGGTGTGTTGTTGAGCCCCGATCCGATACGGGAACAGCGCCGCGGCACCACCCAGAAACAACGGAGCATCGCGCTCTGCGTCGAATCTGGTCGTGGCATAGAGGCGGATCAGCGCCTCGTCGAAGAACCCGGACACGGCCCACGGCAGTTGTACAAGACCCGGATGCGGCACCTTCGTGTGGGTGTCCTGTCCGCGGTAACGCCGCCCCGGATAGCGCGCCGCGAAGCCGTAGGCCTGACCCGTATCGATCATCAACTGCAAAGAGGTGATCGCGACGTGATCGAGAGTCGTGAAGGTCGCGCTGCGTTCGCTGCCGGTGAGCGTATGCTCGACTTCGGCAAGGAGCGTGATCTGGGCTCGCGGCGTGATACGCTGGGGCCCCCGGCGCAGCTGCGCGGCTTCGATCCGGTGGCGCCGGAAGTGTGCCGTCACGACATGCGTCAGCGCCTTGTCAGTCTTGATCTGAATCTTGCGGCTGCGGCCCGCTTTCTTGCTGTCGGCATCCGCCGGCGAACGCCACCCATCGGGCAACGCAGTGCCATCGGCTTGGTGCAAGCCGTTCACAGGCCAGCTCACTGGGCTTGTGAACGTCGCCTTCCAGGTCACGTCGAGATGATGGTCCGCGCCGTCCGCATCGGCCCGCAACCGATGATCGATGCGGTTTGTCCGTCCTGCGAGGCCGCTGATGCGCGCCCAAGCGCTGCCAGCTGCAAGTGGCGTCAGCGTCCGCAGCATCTCCGGGCTCGCGAAGAAGACTTGGAGGCGCGCCCGCACTTCCCAACCGCCCTGAGCTTCGAGGCCGAATAGCGGCCGCGTCTGTACCCAGACTCCCTTCCACGCGACGCCGACGCGGCCGGACGCGTGGTCGATAGACAGCTCGAAAGGCCCAATCGTGTCCGCGGCCGAGAGATCGAGCCAGCGGAACGAATCCGCCTCGCTGCCGACCTGGAGGAGGGCCGCCGCCTCGTCCGGCTTGTCGATCGGGTCGGGCTTGTTGGTCTTCTCTGGCATCACCTGCAGCGCACCGTCGATACGGATCGACTGGCTGTCAGTGCCGAGCTTCACGACGATCTCGTCGACGCGCAGCAGCACGTGGGACGCAGTCGCGGCTTGGCCATTTGGCTTGAAAACGAATTCGATCTGCTCGCCGATCGATGCTTGCGACTCCAACTCGCAGGCCCGGCCGAACAAACACGCGCCGAACTGCACCTTGCAGCTCGCAATATCGAGCGCGACCGTGGCATCGATAGGGGCACTGCCCGAAGACGCGATGCCGCCAGCAGCGTCGACCATCAACGGCACAGTGCAGGTGACCTTCGGTGCGCGCGGTGCGAATACGAGCTTCGCCGGCTGAGCTCCGGAGCGCTCGAGAGCGATGCCGGTCCATTCGGGCGTCCATGTGCTGCCGTTGCGGGTGAGCGTCAGGCAGAACAAATCTGCGCGCTCGTAGATTCGGTCGGCACCGAACGGGCCCTCGGCCTCGGACGACGCGTCCGGCTCCAAGCGGCGGCCGATGCGCAGGCTGCCGATCACCTTAATGACCCCGACCGCGCCAGCTACATCGAGCTCGACGCGCAACAGCCGCGATGGCCTGAACAGGAACGGCCCGAACCGCAGATCGAACGGCTTCGGTTTCTTGGTCTCGGCCGGCGCGGCGGGTTCCTCCATCAACCGCCATTCGTGCAGCGCATGCGGAAAACTGGCGCGGTCGAAGGCTTGCCCCACGGTACCAGGCGCGCTCTCGACTGGATTCTTGGCGCCGTCGAACACGCGGTTCTCGATCGGCAGATCGCGAACGTGGAATGCGAGCCGTGCCCCCTTCATCCACGGAATTTTGCTATCGATCTCGATCCGCTCCACCTGCTTGAGCGTGCCTAGCGCACCGCGCCACTTGCGCAGCCTGTCATTGTGGATGTCGTTCAGTCCGACCGGGCGCATACCGTCCGCCGCCGCACGCGCCAACCCCGTGCCGCGTGAATCCCATATCAGCCCGAGGTCGGAGCCTTCGAACAGACTCGCGGCATTGCCGCGCACGACGATCGTCTTGCCTCCGGCCTTCAGTTGGTCGTCGACGATGTCGAAATCATCGCGCAGCCCCGCCAGCGCCATGTCGAGCGCGTAGCCGTGGCCCGCGAGCTCGTAGGCGCCCCAGCGCGGCGCCAGGTCGAACTTCACCTTGACGGCTTTCCAACTGTAGGGTTGCACCAGCGTCGTGATGTCCTGGTCGTGATAGTCGCCGGCCGCGACCCAGCCGGTCATGAATGCGTCCTGCGTATGCGTGAGCGCCATCCGCACACGGTTCTGGCGCCAGACCTCCTCGAGGCGTACCGGATCAAGCGCGGTGACGATCGGGCCTTCGCCCGCTGCATCGGCGGCCGGCCGCGGGGTAACACCCGTTTTCGGCGGCGGCGGATCGGTCCAGGCGAACAGCTCGTCGAGGATCGGCAGATCGTAACGCAGTGCGGCCCTAAATTTTCCTTCCTCCTTCGGCCATTTCTGGGGCGCGAATTCGGGGCCCGGCAGCGTGGTCAGCACCAGCGTGTCGGCGACGAACGATGCGGTGTCTTCACCGTCCTGAACTGGACTGGCCGGCGGGTGCTTGACCTTGAGCGCCGGGGCCTCGCTGCCGGATGTGTTCGCAAGGGTGAATCCCCCCTCGAAGGCATAGCGCAACAGACCGCGCGACACCGACGGTTCGGCAGGCGTCACGGCGGCACGCGTCAGAGGATAGTTGGTGATGAACGGCCGGTCGTGCGGCACCTGCCAGCCATAGCCACGCAGCGTAGCGGCCGGAGACGGCTCCGGCACTGCCTCGCTGTCGGACGAAAGAAACTGCACCAAATCCGTGACGTCGAGCGACCACCCGTTGGGCCTCCACGTGAAATTCCCTCTCAACACCAGCCCGGACTGCGGCGAATTGAACGCGATCGGCAGGTCCCGGGTCGCTGCCGGGCCGCGGCGAAGATCCGGCAACGCCTCCGCAGCGGTCGGCGACGTCTCGGTGACGAACACGAAGCCGCGCAGTTGACCTCGCGCACCACGGATGTCGAGGGTCCCGCTCACGGGACGGAATTCCCCGTCCAGCTTGCGCCAGCGCATGACCAGCTCCAGTCGCACGGCGTCGTCGACAACGATGCCGCGAAGTCCGTCGGCAGAGGTGCCGTGGGCGGCGACGATCCGGCCGCTCATGACGCTCGGCGGCGCCACCACCTCGGGCAGTTTCTGCTTGCGCGCCGTGGCGAGGTCGAGCTGCAGCCAGCCATCGGCAAGTGGAACGAACGCATAAGGTGGACGCGTCGCCGTCGCTGCGACTACCTTCCCGCTCTTATAGACGGCGAGCAGGCGCGCCGCAGCCGCATCGAGGGGCACGTCGATCGGCTGCGTCGCGAAGGTGTTTTCGAGATCGGCCTCCCATCCGTCTTTCCCTCGGGAAAGCTGGATGACGACTTTGGGCGCCCCTCCCGTGTCGGGGCCTGCCGCGATCACCACGTCGAAGCCGTCCGACGTCTTGGACCACGCGAGATACTCGCCGTTGATCGCCGCGATGCCCGGCACGTCGCCCGGAAAGCCGCTGATGGTCCGCAGCCGCGCGTCGATCGCGGATGGCTCGATGCCCATCACGAAGTCGGCTGAGCCGGTCTTGATCAATGCCAGCCCCCTCGCCGTGATCTTCAAGGGCCAGAGCAGCGGCGGCACGCCGGGGCGGCGGTCGAAGCGGAGGGCTAGCGGGGCGTTCTTCTCGCGGCCTAGACTGCCGAACGCGCGGGCGATGCGCGCCTCAAGCTCCCCCATGGCCTCGGGTGCATCGGGATGCCCGGCGATCAGGCGGAGCCAGTACCGGGACTCACCGTCCCGGCCAGGACGCCGCTCGAGGCGGAATCGGCCGCGGATGCGCGCTGCTGGTGCCGGCGAATCGATCAGGTCGCGCGTCGGGTCCGGCAACGCACCTTCGAGCTCGATGCCGTGTGGCACCAATGTCAGCGGCAGTACCTTGTTCGCAAGCCTCTCCAGCTGGAAGCCGTCGAACAAGGTGGATTTGCCGCTCTTGGTGGCGAGCTTCAGGAACTTCTGCAGTGGTTGACCGTCGACTGCGAGTGCAGCCGGAACCATGCCGGCCGTCAGTCTCAGCTCCGGAAGCTCGATGTCCGCACCGAGCTTCTGCGGCCAGCCGCCGATCGGCACCAGCATGAGGTCGCTTACCGGCTTGTCAGTGACGAGCGTGCCGGCAAACGACGCCCCGTGTCCTTCCAGACGCAGCTCGATGCCGTGATTACCCTTGTGCTCCTGCGGTCGGACATAGCCGCGCAGCATCAGCGGTAGGTGCACTTGATGGGAGCCGCCGTGCTCGACCGTCCTCGCATCTGCGTCGGCAAGCAGTACCCGCAGGCCGGCGACGTCCTTGACGATCTGGTCTGATTGGCTCCCGCTGTCCCGGTAGAAGACGCGCAGCTTGGCAGAATAGAAAGGCTCGCTCTCGCCGCCGGCGATGCGTATCGCCGCGATCCTGCTGGTCTCGCTCATTCGAGCTCTCCCTCGATGCGGCGGGCGATCGGATGGTGCAGCGGCGCCAGCGTTCCCTTGCTGGCCGAGACCACGGGCCTTCGCCCCGGCCCGAACAACTGCTCGGCCGCGACACGAAGCAGCAGCGCCCACAGCTCGGCCTCGACCGGCGTCGGACCGGCACTGGGCCGGAAGCCGATCAAATCATCGTCGCTGGGCAGCGGACGCACGATGAGCAATTCACGCGCGGCTGCTTGCGCCGGCCCCTTGCACAGGTCGTGGAGGCACTGCAGCACGTCGGAATGGTTCAGGGCGGGATAGGATAGCGGCACAGTCAGCTTGTCGCCCTGTTGCGGCGGAGCCTGCCATTGCTGCAGCATATCCTGCGCCTCGGGCGCAGATCCTAGCGCCGCCATCGCCTTGTCCCAGAGCGGCATCCAATCCGCTGCCACAGGCTGCCAGCCGCAGGTTAGGACGTGGTCGGAGAGGACATCGATGGTAACCAAATGGTCGCCCTCGACGGTCTGGCTGAGCCGCTCATTCAGCAGGGTCAGGAGGTCGTCTTTCACCTCCCGGATGAAGGGCCGGAGTGCGCCGGCATCGCGCGGCACCGCCGCGAGCCGGAGGCGCCAATCCTCCACCAAACTCTGCGGTTCGACCAGCAGCGGCTTTGTATCGTCGTGAGCCGCGGCCATGAGCAACTGCCCCGTCGACTGGACGAGGTAGGCCGAGTGCTCGTCTTTCTTCGGCACCACCGGCAGCAGATCGAATTCGGCGGCGCGCGCCACCACCTCTCCACTCCCCGGAATCGAAGCGTCGATCGAAATCCGGTAGCTGATGCCCGGCTCCGGAAGGTGCACGACGTTGCGGATCTCGTTCCAATGCTGTCCGGCATCACCGAACCACAGCACCGCCTCGCGCGCCGACATGCAGTCGATGAACCGGTGCAGCGCCAGGTCGAAGACGATCGTGGTCACACCGGCCTCGCGCACAACCTCGTAGGTGGGCGGCGCCGACCGGGCCCGCTGGTCGTAGCCATCCGTGATCCGGTACGGTAGATGCGGCTCGGCGAAGCCTTCCTCGAACACCGCGCGGGTCGTCTCCGACACCACGATGCCGGCGCTCATATGGACCAGCACATGGGTGCGGAAGAAGTACGGCAGGCTCGCCGCGGAAACCAGAGTCGAGCCAAGCCAGGCGTCCGGCACGAGCTTGCGGAGCTCCACCAGCCGCGCCTCCGCATAGGCTTCGCCGAGCGCCGGGAAGGCGAAGTTGGCGTCGGTATCCGGAGCGCCAAAGGCCGCCAAGGCGTTGTAGTCTGGGTCGCCGTTCACAAGGCCTTGCATCCAGACATCGTGCGGAAACTCGCGCCGATAGCCGACCGAGATGCCGAGCGGCGCCAGCATCCCATCATTGCGGCGATTGGCCTGTGCCAGCACCATGTCGGTTCCGTGAGCGATAACGATCTCCATGCGGGCCAGATCTTGGTCGTCTTGTGCCGGGCGCCGCTGCGCCACCAGGATTACCGGCTTCTCAAGCGGCTCGGTGCGCGGCAACGTGACGTCGAGGAACTGGTTGGCGAAGCCGATCGCATCCAGGGCACCGACGAGATCAGGCGGCGCGTCTGCGGTGCCGGGCGCCTTCACCGCGTTCACCCAGCTCTCGTATCGCCCATAGGGACGGATCGCGAATTTCCGCCGTGCGCCGCGGCGCTCGGGATCCGGGATCGTGACGGACACGAACCCGCTTGAGTCAGGCGCTCGGCGCCAGACGCCGGGATCCGCGACCGTGCCGAGCGAGAAGAAGATCGTGCCGGGCTGTGCGGGCTGCGGCGCGCAATGGTCGAGGTAGCGCGTCCAGAAGCGCACGATGCCGGCCGCGAGCTCGGCGCGCGCGGTCTGCGCAGCCTCCGCCTCCTTTGCATCTAGCCCGTCGCTTACCGGCATGCCCTGCGGCAGCGTGATGCGTCCAAACCGCCGCGCCAGCGCATAGGCGAGGTACTCGAAAGCCTGCACCGGTGAAAGTTGGAATGGCTTGGCGGGCACGCGCACCGGGCGGAACAGCGCGTCTGCCCAATCCTGCCCCTTGAGTGCCTCGAACCTGCCGAAGGCGGGATCCGGCGCGCGGTCGCCGTTGAGGCCGAGCACGATCGGGCCTGCGATCTCTTCACTCGTGTAGATCTCGGGTTGCGCGCTGAAGGTGCCGTCCGGCTGCACGCTGACGCGTTCCAACGTCAGCGCATTATCAATCTCCTGCGCATCCAGCGGCGTCGCGTCCCGCAAGGTCACGCGCAGGATGGCGATGGTCTTGTCGCCTTGCGGCAACTGGCCCGAGACGCGGAAGGAATGCACCGCTCCATCGCCGAGCCGGATGGTCGGATTGGCCTCGATGCCGCCGGCGAGCGCGAGCACGTCGATCCATCGCCCCGCGGATGTTCCCTTGAGCTTCACGCGCCATTCAGGCCGCTGCTCATTGCCGGTCTGAGGGATGATCTTGAAATAACGAACACGCTGAAGCTCCGCGCTCGCGGGCGCATGGGCCAGGCGATCGGGCGCCGGACGCAGCGCGATCTGCACGACTGCAAGCGTTTCGTTGTCGATCACGTTGGCCTGCTCGCTCTTGCTCAGGCCCTCGCCGCCGCCGTCGAACCAGAACAGCTTGGCATTGCCCCAGGGCTTTGTGAGCAGGTCGACGAACGGCTGGCCGTTGAACCGCTCCTCGCGGCCTCCAGCGCCGGTGTCGCGGTAGCGCAGCAGCGCGCGGCGCATCGCGGTGCGCACCCGTTTCATCAGTTCGCTGCCGCGCAGATATTCGCCCGACATGCTGTCATAGAGCCGCAGCCCGCGCGCAAGCCCTAGCGTGCGCAGCGCGCCCCAGCCATAGGGATCCCGTTCGGGCGGCGTCTCGTCGAGCCAATCCGCGAAGGACTTCGCTTTCACCTCGGGCTCCGGATCCGCGACGATCGAATAACGCCGGTAAATCCGGCCGTCCTTGATCTCCGAATCGGCGCTCTGCGACGCATAGGGCAAGAACGCGAGCGCGTCGCCGAGCACCGGATGAAGCGCCGGCACGAGATCGACAACATGCTCGCGGCTCGTCACCATGACGAAGTCCGCGGTGGAAATGCCGTTGGCATCCTGACGTGCGCGCAGCACCTCGATGCGCAGACTGACCGCGGCCAAATGCGTCGGATCTTCAATCCGCCGCTGCAGCGCCTCGATCTCCTGCCGATAGGCGATCGGGCGCGCAGCGACATCCGGAACGAGCCGCAGGTTCTGCAGCAGCTGGCGCACCTGGGCGACGGTGAAGCCGTCGACCCGCCGGAAGTGGACTGCCTTTACGGCCGTTTCCAGGTCCGTGGGTGCATCGCCGTCATATTCGCCCAACCCCTCGGCGTGCTGGCCGACGACGGCGAGCTGCCAGGCGACGAGCGGATCGCCAGCCTGGTCGAGCCACGCCGGGATCGAGATGCGCAGCGCGTCGGGCCGGCCGTGCGCGAACAGCGAGGAGATCAGCGCCTCGTCGGGATCGGGCATCAGCGAGCGCCGCAGCGCAGGTTGCGGGAACAGCGCGGTTGACTCGGCCGACGAGTACCAGCCGGCGCGGCGCATGCTGGTCGCGCGCTCACCCTTGGGCGGATTGAGCAGGCGCAGGGTTTCGCTTGGATAAGCGGCCTCCAGCCGGCCGAAGTCACCGAAGCCGGACGGCTCGAGGCCGTCGAACGCGGCCGGCATCAGCGCGACCCGACCGACCGGCTTCGCGGCGGACTCCAGCTGCGCCTTGACGTCGTCCGCCTCCGACAGCGACGGCAGCGCGTCGGGGTCGATCATGTGCAGGTCGTAGCCGCCGATCCAGCGGTAGAGCTCCGCGTGGTCCGGCCCCTGTTCGCGGCGCAGGCTGCGCGCGTCGACCCGCCAGTTCAGTCGGGTCGCGGTACGCCGTGCGGGATCGCGCAAGGTCGGGAACGGCTGCGGCTTCTGCCCAAACGCAGGCGCGAGGTCGTCGATTGTGCCGTGGGCTGGCGGGTAGATCAGGTGCAGCCGGCCGCTCTCGCAGGTGGCGTCACCTTCGGTGTTGCGCAGCGCCATGAACTGCAGCGCGAGCGGCTGCTCAAAGGTCTCGAGAATGGTGCTGATCGGCTTCGCTTTCTCCGGGGCTGGCGGAGACTCATCGCGCGCCAGCACGAGGTTGACCGGCATGCTGCGCCATTCTCCGTGCACGCCCGGTTCGTGCAGGTCAGCGGGTTTGACGGCCTCTCCGGCAAGCCGGCGCACGAACAGGCGGCGCGAGAGGCCGGGAACGATATTGGCGCCATCGGCATCGAGCGCGGTCAGGACTGCGCTGAGCCTCGCGTCCACCAGATTGCCGTCCTTCAGCATCTGCATCGACGCGCTGAAGAAGCCTGGCGTCAGATCCTTCGATTCCTCGGACGGCTTCGCATCCTTGCTGGATGCCGCGGTCTTGCCGGGATCCCGATCCTCGTTCTGGAACACAAACGGATCGGATGCCGTTCCGGGTTTCAGCCTGATGACGAAGTCCGCGACGTCGCTGCCACGGAGCCGTTCGATCGCCCGCTCGTCGAACCGGCCGGCCTGTTCCAGCGCATCGCCGCCATAGGTGCCGAGCGCCTCGACCTTCTCGGTCAGGATGCGCAAGTGCAACGCAAAGCTCTTGTCCGTCGGCTTCGGCGTGAACAGGAAGCGCTGCGACGGCGCCTCGGACGAGCCCGGCTTCTTGTAGCTCAGTTGCAGCACGGCTTGGCGCGGCGACACGGGTAGCGGCTTTTTGGCCTTGCTGATCGGCACCTCATAGGGCTCGCCGAAGTCCGAGGTCCCGGCAATGTCGACCGGGACGATCTCGTAGAGAACGTCGACGTCGTCATTGGCTTCGCCTTCCCTGAATTGGCTCAGGCCGAGCAGCGCCTCGCGCAGATCCTCGGGGATCGCGACCGCCCCCGTGTCCGGATCCGCCTGACGCAGGTCGTCGATGAACTGGAACGGGGGCCGCAGCATCGTCATCGTGGTGACGTTGTTCTCCACCGCCAGCCGGGTGGGCGCCGCCGCCTTGACCACGAACTCGGCGCGGTATTCGCTTTTCAGGCCGCGGATCGTGCGCCGCACGCGATAGTGGCGCAGATGGAATTCCGGATCGTGATAGGCGCCTTGCGACTGGCCCCAGGCCGGCTCCAGATCCCAGTCGAGCATGATCCCCTGCTCGCTGATGACGTGGCGCGGCGTGAAGCGGGGCTGCGCCGTGCGGAACATTCGCACCGGCGGGTTGAACAGATGCACGGTCCCGTTCGCGCCCGGGGCGTCGCTCTTGACGACCTCGAACGCGCCGAGCGGCGGATCGACAATGTCGCCGTCCTTCTCAGCGATCGCGAGATCGGGGAACAGCTGCTTGAGCGATGTTTCAGAGAGCAGGAAAGTCAGGCCGAAGTCGCGCGCGTCCACCTCCGCATGACGCGTCGGCAGATCGCCCGCCGGCACGCCGTGCGCCGCGAACTGCGCGGCGGTATCGACCACCGAGGCGAGAATTGCCGAGCGCGCCTCCTCGATCTGCGCTTCGCGCTTGCGCCGAGCGGAGAGTTCGACGCGCGAGCGGCCGTGCCGCGCCAGCGTGGCGGCCGCAGCCTTGCTGTCGTCGGCCAGCGTCTCCTGCGCCGGCGCGATGGCGCGCGCGAACGGCTCCGTCGGCTTGCCGGCATCCGGATCCATGAACAGGTCGAACAGGAACTCGTTCAGCGTCACGCCGGCATCAACGGCCTCGCCGCCGTTGGTCTTGTATGCCTCGTCCCAGGCGACGGGCTTGGCCGGGCCCTCTAACGGCAGCTGGAGGAACTGCTGTGGAACCGCAATGCCGCTCTTCAGCGAGTGGGACGGCGCCTGCAGTTGGCCATCCGTCATCGCGGGCGACGCAAAGAACGTGGCCGCAGGGTTCGCGACGCTCAGGGGGTCGTCGTTCTTGTCGACAGCCGTGTGGTCGCGCGGGACGAGCTGCATGACGTACCACTCGCCAGCTTCGTTCGCGTAGGAGGTCGGGAACAACATCGCCCAGAAGTTGGTCGCCGTGATCGGCCGGCCGATCAGCACGGGCGCGGTCACTGGCTCCGGGGCGGGCGCGGCGCCGAACTCCTCGTCGATCGTTTGATCCGCGATCGCCGCCTGCTCGTGACGCGGCGGCTCCGGCGGTGGATTGCTCTCGACACGCCGACCGTCCTGGCTCTTGTCCGGGATCGGCGTGCTCAGGCCCAGCGCCATGAAGCCAGCGACGCGGGCGCGTGCCTGCTCCAGCAGGCCGTTGTTGAAGCTGAAGCCGATGCCCACCGAGGCGGTCCGTCCGAACGCGCGGATGCCGACCGAGGCATGCGCCGTGCCGCCGAGCCCCTTGGGCGACACCACGCCTTCGATCGCGATCGACACCGCGAGACAGATCGAGAAGCCGGCCGAGAGCCGAATCCGCTTGCCGAACACCTTGAAGCTGAGCCAGACCTCGATCCGCGCGTCGATCAGAATGTCGAGACGCAGATAGCCGTAATACATCGACTCGTCGAAGTTGCGCAGCGACAGATAGGATAAGAGCCGCGTCTCGAGATTGAAGGTCGCGTGCGCCACAGCGGCCGCGCCGAAGCTGTCCGAGCCGATGCGGCCTTCGAGATGCACCTCGCCATAGGCCTTGAAGGCGATGCCCTGGAGGACCGAGAAGTCCTCGACCCGGTGGATCATCCCGCCGCGCACGCTGAGGTAGAACACCTCGCCGCGTTTGCCGAGTTCGAAGCCGAGCTCGTAGGGCCAGCCAAGCTCGAAGTGGAATAGGCCCGGCCGGATGTAGAGCGTTGCCGAGAAATCGGTCGACTGAATCGCGGTCTTCAGCGCCGACGGCATCGGCGGGTGCTCGCCGATAAAGCCGTTGCGGTTGGAGATGAAGCGGCCGAGGAACTCGCGCTTCGGCGCCGAAAAATACAGGTAGCCGCGGAACACCGGCTCGCGCTTCCAGTCCGCGTCACCGCCGTCAGTCACCCATTTGTCGTAGTTCACGCACAGCCAGGCGCGCAGGTTGATCAGGATCGTCAGATCCGTGCGCAACGCCGCCACGATGTCGAGCAGGATGGGGTTCGGGAGCTTCGCCTCGACCTTTTCGTTGTACTCGCTGCTGGTGCGCTGCGCGGCGGAGAGCGCCAGCATGCCGCGCAACGCCAGCGTCAGGTCGGCATTGTCGTAGGTCGGCTCCCAGGCCTCGAACCGGTCGAGGCTGCCCTGATACTTCGACACTTCGTCGAGAATCTTGATCAACTCCTGGGGCGTCTTCGCGCCTTCGGCCTGGGCAATGCCGGCGAGCGTGTAGCGATAGCCGAAGCCGAAGCCGACCTCGCGCAGGTAAATCGAGCCGATCGGCGTGTCGATCGGCTCCGACATCTTGTACATCTGGCCGTAGAGGAAAAAGGCGTGGACCGGCCTGGAGTCGGGATCGTCCTTCTTCTTCAACTCCAGGAAGCCGAGTGTCGCCGACATCGGCGCCCAGCCCTGGACTTCCAGGAATCCGCTCGCCAGGAAGCCTTGCGCCGAGACGTTCTTCGGCAGCACGCCGGGGCGATAGAGCGACGGCAAGTCGCCGTCCACCGTAATCGCGGTGCCGCCGATCTTTACGCCGTTGAGCGAGATCGCCACGCCGAGCCCGTCAAAACGAATGCGCGGCAGTGCGTCGTTGCCGGCCGGGGGGCCGATCTGCATCTCGTGAAAATTGACCTGGATGCTGACGCGGTCGCCTCGATTGAGAAAATTGACCTGCCCGCCGAAGCCCATGGCAGGATCCCCGCCGAACTTGTCGGCCGCCGGATAGAACGCGATGCTGCGCAGCTCAAACCGGAAGATGTCGAACAGCTTGATCACCTTCGGCGGTTTCAGCTTCACCAGGAACGAGATCGCGCGCATCAGCACGCGCGGGTCTGATGTGAGCGGCGCCTTGTCGAAGCGGATCTCGATCGCCTTGAAGTTCTTCAGCAGGCCGCGCTCGAACGCGCTGTCGCCGGGATTGAAGGTCGCGCTGCCGGTCACCAGGAAGTAGAAGTGGTAGCTCTCCTCCTTCACGAAGCTGAAGCCGAGTTCGGTGATGGTGATGTCGAAGCGCGTCGAATGGCACTTGATGGGATCGCCGCTCTTGTCGATCAGCGCGGTCGCTGCCTCCACCACGACATCGCCGCCGGAAGTACTGCGGCCGAGGGTCAGCGCGACCGAGGCCTTCGCCTCACCGATCAGCTTCTTGGGCAGTTGGCCGGAGCCGGTGAGCGAGCCGCCGCTGAAGCGTGAGCCTTTTATCGAGACCCCACCCGAGGTGAAGGTGAACGGCGTATCGACACCGCCGAGGCGCACTGCGTCCGGCTTGATCCGCGCCTCGAGGTCGATGCCCGACCGGCCGATCGCGAATTCGCTCAGTTGGAACTGCAGCCCCTTCCCGGCCGACGCGACCCGGTCGTAGGAGAGGAAGGCGTCGGCCTCGCGGCCGAGCCCGAGCTTCTCGCCGCCCCCCGACAGGTCGAGGTAGAACTGCTCGTATTCGTCGACGGTCACGTTCTCCTTCCGGCGCACCTCCAGGTCGAAGCCGAGCGGCCGGTAGTGACGCGTCTCTTTGTTCTTCGCCTTGATTGCGATGCGATCGCCGCCAGTCACCTTCATCGACAGGTCGTCGAGCGACGCGGTAACGCCGAGCTTGGTCTGCGGCGCGAAATCCTTGCCGAGATGCACCGTGACCTCGAGGGTCAGCGTCGCGGTCCGGTTCGGCAGGTCGAAGGCCAGTTCGGGCTTGTCGATCTGGATCTTCTGCGACAGCATCTTGGCGAATTCGCCGCCGCCACCGGTCTCGTCGCCGGCCTTCGGCAGCAGGCCGAGTATCCGGTCCTTGACGTTGCCGACCGTGGGCGTCAGGACGATGTCGTCGGTCGCCGCATTGGTGCCGATCTTCGCCGGCTCGAGTCGTGCCGACTGGTGCTTTGAGAGCACCGTGAAGGTCGTATTGCCGGTCTGCAGCGTCACGTCCTTGGCGCGGCCGGCGCCAGTGGTGACGAAACGCTGGAACAGGCGCAAGCGTCCGCGCTGCACGCCCACGACGACAATATCGCGCTTCGCGCCGTCGGCGCCGCCCTGCCCCGGCTCGGCTTTCAGCACGATCAGCCGCTCTGCAGTGCCGGAGGCTGCACCACTGTTGTTGTCCAGCGTGCCGAGCGGTTGCTGTGGTCCGGTCTCCTTGTCGAGCCAGAAATCGGTCGACAGTGTCGCATGCGCGCCGGCCACGGGCTCCACGATCAGTCCGAACCAGCTCTCCGGGCCGAAATCGATCAGCAGCGAGGGCTTCACCTTCGCGTCGATCACGAGATCGAATCCGAGCGCGGAGAGGTTCAGCATCCCGCCGATCGGCTGATCGTCCGCCGGTGTGACGACGATCTGGCGGATCTGGTAGCTGCGCGCATCGAGCCGGATCTCGATGCAGACCACCTTGTAGGCGGCGACCGCGGCGTCCACGAGCGCATCCAGCAGCTTGCCGATCAGCCTGGCGACCGCCTCCGCGGCGCCGGCGAGCAGCCCGGCCGCCTCGCCGGCCTGCCTGGCAAGCCAGGTCATCGCCGCCGCCAGCATGCGCCCGAGCAGCGTCAGCAGCGCCTTCAGCTTCTCCACGTCGAAGCCGGGCATGTTCGCCTTGGGCAGCGGGATCGCGGCGATCAGCCGGATCAGCTCGCCCACCGCCTCGACCGCGGCCGTCGCGACCTTGGCGATTAGCACCAGCGGATAGGGCTCGGCGATCTTCAGCTCGGTTAGCTTCGAGTGGATGCCGCCGCCAGGCTGGACCGTGGTCTCGAAGCTCGCATCGAGCACGATGAACAGGGGCGGGTCGTCGATTGCGGCAATCCGAATGCCCGTGAGCTCGTGCGCGAGCGTCACGCCCCAGACCGTGGCACCATTGGCCGGATTGATCTCGATCGGGGCAAACTTCAGGGTCGTGTTGATCGCCGCGATCTTGATGCTGAACGGTAGGCGCTTGTCGTTCACCAAATCGACCGGGAACGGCTGGCCGACCGGAATGTCCGTCACCTGAAGCGTCGCCGTAAAGCTGTGCTTCTTCGCGACGCCGTCATAGCTGAACGTTGCGTTACTGACGTCGCAGATCTTGGTGCCGTCGTAGAACAGCTTGCCGCCTGCGGGCGCGGCGGTGGCGAGCGAGAGATCGCCATTGACGAGGCTGGCCTTGACATCCGGCAACGGATTGTCCGGCGTGAAGGTGAGCTTGGTCGCGAACGGGGGCATGGAGATCGGGAACAGCGACGGCAGCTTGCCGAACGTCGGGAAGCTCAGCCCCGCGAAGCTTAGCTTCGGCAGCTTGAAGAGCGGCCAGTCGAGATCGAAAGCCGGCAGGCTCGGCAGGTCGAGCGCGAGCAGCGCATCCACGGCGTCCTGCAGCGCCGCCGCTTTCACGCGCAGGTTGAGGCGCCATCGGCCCTTGAGCGACGCGGCCGCGCCGGCCGTCAGCGTCAGATCGATGTCGAGACTCGCGTCCGCCTCAACCCGCGCCAGCACGTCGTCGGCCTCAATCGCGGCCGGATCGAGGACCTCGGGCATCAGCCAGAGCCGCGCCGTGACCTTCTGACTCGCGATCGCCCGCAGCTCGAACAGCGTATCGGCGTTATCAACCGAGACTTCGAACGGTTGCGCCAGCCGGCGGCGCAGGCGCTCGCGCAGTGCTGCCCATTCCTCTTGCGCGAGCTGCTCCAACTCGTCCTCGTTGCGGAACACGAGGCCGTTCGCCGATCCCGTCTTCAGCAGCTTGCGCGGAATGTCGATAGGCGACTTGAGCTTGAGCGTCTGCTTGACGCTACCCGATCCCGCCGTTCCGGCCACCTCCAGCGTCGTGGCGCTGAACGTCTCGCCGCCGGGCGGTGCCTCGGCGTGCAGCGTAAAACCCGCCTTGTTGAAAAGCCATAAGATATCGTTCGCCACGACCTGCCCCCCAGCCGCGCGTCTACTCAATCGGGAAGAATACAACTCTACGTAAGGTTGAGTTAAAAACGCGCGATTGTCCAGTGACCTGAGACCCTGATCTTCCTCCAGATCTGAATAGAGTCCGTCATTCATGGAGACGGACGATGCGCCCCTCACGGTCCGCAGAAGAAGCTGTCCGCACTGTCCGCCGTCCGCCTTCAGGCGGACGGCGCGGACGGTACGGACGGGGGAGCGGAGGATCCGATCGAGGAGATCTCGATCATCCTGTCCCTGTTCTTCCGCTCGCGCGAGAAGTCGATGGCGACGCCGCTGGCGCGCAGGACGGGCGCAACCCGGCGCAGTCGCCCTCCGAGGGCTGCAGGCTCGAGGCGCCTGGGCGGCACGAGCCGAGGTTCCAGCGCCCGGGCGAGATCGGTCGCACTCCCCAGCCAGATCGACTGTGACGCCACGAGCTTTGTCACGGCGGCAACGAGCGGGTCGCTTTCTGCGAGGCTGGCGGAGCTGACGGCCCTGTTAGCGTCGTAGGCCTCCATGAAACTCCCCGCAGGTCCGAACGCCTCCTCGATGGCGATGCCGAGGCGGGCAAAGCCGGCCATCCGCGACAGCCGCGTGGTCTCCAGGGTGGGAAGCCGCGCGAGTGCCATGGACATGAGGTCGAGCAGCGCTCCGAAGACTTCCGGCCGGCTGGCGTCGAAGCGGGCCTGCAGGATCTCCGGATCGACCTTCTCTTCCTCGGGGATGGCAGGCAGGGTGAAGATGATGGCGCGGTCGGCGAGATCGGGCCGCTTCACCACATCCTCGATACCGTTGAGGATCAACGGCTTGATGGCCTCGAAATAAGTCTCGCTGTCGTCCGTGTAGAGCTTGCGCAGCGACATGCCGCCGCCGGTGCTGATCTTGCAGAAACAGTCGCTCAGCCAGTCGCTGATCGAAGAGATGTTGTCGTAGGCGGGCACATGCATATTCTGGCACGCAATGTAGAGCTCACGTTCGTTGCGCGGCAGGGCGCGCAGGGGTAGCGCGCTGGGATCGACCAGATCATGCAGGCATCGGCTGAAGAACGTCTTGCCCGCCCCCTGTTCGCCACCCACGACGGCCAGCGGATAGGGGCCCCAGGGCATCAACGCTGCGACGCACCAGGTCAGCGCCAGCTGGAAAGCCGCGTCGTCAGGCAGGTTGAGGATCTGCTTGAGACCGGCGAGGGAGCCCTCGCGGGAAGGGCGCGGCAGCGGCTTCGTCAGGTCGCTCTGAACGAACCGCGCAGCCGGGAAGGGCTCGATCCGCCACCCGTTCGCGGCGACCTCGATCGCTCCGCCGGATCCGTCGGCGAGGTCGAGATAGACCTTGCCGTCGTGAACGGCCGTGCGCAGATGAACAGGCTGCTCGGGCGCCAGGCTGGCGATGTCCTCAAGCGTGGTGATGGCGGCCTTGACCGCGGCGGCCGGGGCGCTGCGCCCCTGCGCGTCGAGGAACTTGAGCCGGATGTAGGTCGCGAACGCCTGGCCGCGAACCGGGAGCGTGCGGCGACCGGCATTCGTTGCAACCGTCGCATAGGTCCGCGTCTGCCAGCGCGACAGTTCGGCCTCCTCCCGGGCGAGCGCCACCATGAGGTCGGCATCGGTCGGCGCGTTGCGGGGCTCGTCGCTCATCGCGCCCCTCCCCCAACCCGGTTCAAGGGCGCGAGACGATCGAGAGCGATGGTGGCCGTGAGCGCATCGCCGTCGCGGGCGATCCGCACGGAGGTGGCGTCGCCGTCCGCAAGCGTGATGCTCAGCCGGAACGAAGCCGACGGGCAAGCGGCTGGCGCCGCGACCTGCCTCTCTGCCGCAGCCAGCGGGAGCGTGGCCGGCAGGGCAGACGGGAATTCGCCGGTGGCCCCCTGGGAGCACTTGCCGGTGGGTTCGTAGTGCGCCCGCATCTGCCGGTACTTCATCACGGCCGCCCAGGTCGCGGGAAACTGATCCTTGAACATCATGTCGTCCTTTCTGATGGAGGTAGAATCTAGCGGATGGGGCTGGCGCAGAAGGCCCACGCCTCGCCGACTGAGAGAGCCGGCAGCACGAAACAGCAGGTGCTGGAGAGGCCCTGGCTGGGGATCGCGCAGGCCTCGAGTGCTCTCAGGGCGCCGCTATCCGCCAGGCGCCGGGCGCGCTCGCCTTCGCTTGAAAGGGCCCAGGGCAGAGCGCGTCGGTCGTTTCCGAGTTGCTGCAGCGTCGAGAGGGCGTATCCGAGTCCCAAGCAGCAGAGGCTGAAGACGGCGATCCTGGTTCCCGCAAGGAAGCGGGCGCGGCGGCGCAGATGCGCGCGGTACCGGGGATTCCTTGGCTGGCTCCCGCCGAAGTCGCGAGGAGCGTACTGGCCCCCCTCCCTATCATCCGCATTCGGCCACGGCATTCGCTGACTCCCTTCATTCATCGGGACCCATCTTGAGCCGTATTGGGGGGCGGCGTGCGTGGACGCGAGGCTCTCCCCCAACTTCGTCGTTTTGGTCGTCAAATCAGCATGTTAGGGCTGGCAGAGGGCCATAGGCACTGCTGACGGCAGGATCAGGCAGCGCATCCGCCCCGCCCATGAGCGGCGCGGATACGCTTCATTGGTCCGCGTCTTCCCGACGGTTCGTCACGCCATAAGTCACTCGAGTGACGGGGTCGGTGCCGGGTTGGCAGGCCCGCCCGATCTGCCGCCACCCCGGCAGATCACAGTCGACGAGGCGCTTGGCGATTCCGGTATCGTGCAGCAGATGGGCAGCCTGTCCCGATGGGGTCATCGTCCAGGCGTGCTCCTGCGCGACCATGCGATCGCGCTGTTCATAGCCACGGGCCTGGCCTTCGCGGTGGACCGCCCAGCCGAGAAGGATCGCGACAGCGGTCGCCGTGACGATCCAGGCGCGCAGGCGCCGCACCGCACTCGTGAACGAATGCGTCTCGGCGGCCTTGCGTGAAATCGTCTCCATCCGGGTGAGGAGATCGCGATGCCGGATCAAATCTAACAGATAGACGTCGTCGCCCTCGCGCAGATTGACGAGGCGGCTCTGCCTGAGGAGATCGTCAAGCTCGGCAGGCGACATCCGCCTGCCGAGCGTGGTCCGCGCGAACTCGTCGATCTGGCGGCGGCTCAGGCTCAAAGGCCATACTCCGCGAGCAGCGGCTTGAGCGCGCTTTCCATCTTGCTGCGCATAAGCGGCACCCGCCTCCTGAGTTCCGCGCTGCCTTCGGTCTCCATGCGGTGATGCGACATCCGCTTGTTCCGAAACGCGTCGACGATGACGCTGGAGATCACCGGAAAGTCGAGCACGCGGCCGGCGGCTGCGAGGCTTTTCCCGACCTTCGAACCGTCGAAAGCGTAGAACTCCTCGACATCGCCTTTATCGAGGTTCCGGAGCGCCCAGACATCCTTGATGCCGACCTGATCGATCACATCCTTCAGGTGGATGTAGCTGTCGATCGTCTTGTCCATCGGCCATGCCACGACCGTCGCCCGGCCAACCTCCGCCAGTTCGCCCTGAATGGCCCCGATGTTCTCCAGGAAGAGCTCGGTGTCGCCGGCCGGGGCCGAGACCAGGATCGGACCGGTGTTCTCCGGTGCAAGCGCGAGCTGCGCGATCCGGCTGTAGCCAAAATCCTTCTTCAGCTTGATCAGGTGCACCGGGAACTCCTTGTGCAGCGCCTTGAAGATGTCCTGGTGGTCGTCGTCGCCTTCGGCGAGCGTGCAGTTGTGCCCGCGCATCTTCAGGAGATACGCGAGGGTCGCGGTCAGCTCGGTCTTGCCGACCCCGCCATTGCCGTTCTTGCTGAAGATGAGCGGCGCCCTCTTCGGCTGGTTCGTCGTGGACATGGACTTCTCCTGGGTTATTCCGGATCTTGCTTGAGCCGGATGCTGGTGTGGTGGTCGTGGGACTGCGAACCGACCGCAGGCGCGTGCGGCTTCGGCGCGTCGGGGAGCGGGTTCGCAGCAGCGGCAGTCTGGTTCGCGGCGGGGGCAGCAGGAACCTGGTTTGCGGCGGTATCGATCGGCTCGATCCGATTGCCGACGCGCCGCAGCCCCAGCTTCGCAAGCTGCGCGTCGTACTTGCCGCGCTTTATGCTCGAGCGGTACTGGCGAACGGACTCGCCCGAGAGCTCCTCGAAGCCGGAAGCCTTGCGCAGCTTCTCCGCGATCCTGTCGTAGACGCTTTCGCCCTTGCTATCCTTGCGGCGTCCGCGGTTCGCCTCGACGATCCGGTCGATCTCGGCCAACGCCATCGCGACGACCAGCCAGACATGGCTCGGCCGAAGAGCCCGGACATCGGTCTGCGCCTTGGCCTCGTCGGCCAGCGCTGCCCGGATGGCCTCCATCGTCCCAGGCCGAGGCTTGCTGTTCGCGTCAGTATCCTTGGTCATAGCCACCTCGTTCACGGCCTTAACATCGCATAGCTGCGGCAGATTGCGCAGTTGTAATGCGCTTACTACTCTCGTTACCAAGATATTATCGCGATACGGTCCCGATATTATCTGATACGTATCCAGTAATCATCTCGCATACCCAGAATACAAATTGCTCTCTTTTGAAAATTGATTCATCAATAGCGCAAGTCCGGCCCGTGTTTACTTGGCGCTGCCCAGACACGGATTCCTTGCCAGGGGTGAACCCCGTGGACCCCAACCCGACGAGCCGGGTGCGCCTTCCGGCGCCGGCTTCGCCGAGATCACAGGAGATCGAGATGACCGTGAAGAACCGCTTCCCCCACGCCATCGCCTTCAGGGTCGATGATCCCACGCACAGCCAGCTGGTCACGGTCGCCGAGGCCGCCGGCGTGTCGCCGGGCGCCTGGGTGCGCGCCCTGGTGCTGAAGGCGCTGGGCTCTGCGATGAAGGCGCCGAAGGTTCGGCGCGCGGCAGCCAACGCCGCCCAGCTCGATGCCATCCTGGACGAGCTCAAGGCGCAGGGCCGCAACCTCAACCAGATCGCGCGGTTGGCGAACACCGGCGGCTCGGCGGCACAGATCGCAGCGGACGTTGCCGCGATGCGTTCGGCGCTGGAGGCGCTCGTCGCCCGCGTGCTCGACCTGCTGCGCATCGAAGAGGATGCCTGATGTATATCGAGACGATCCCGCGCAAGCTCGGCGGCCTCGGCCAGCATCTCATGGATACCGGCCGAGGTTCCAACGAACGCGTCATCGTGCGGTCGGATCTCAGCCGGGATCTTCCGACTGATGTAACGCTCGCACTTCGCATGCTGGCAGCGCCCGCGCGCCGCATCCGCCGCATGAAGCGCGATGTCGTCCACATCGTGGTGTCGCCCGGGCGAATGCTCAGCGCTGACGAGCAAGAGCACGTCCTTCGGACGATCGAGACGGAATACGGCATACCCGAGGGCAGCGCCCGACTGGTCGTCGAGCACCGGAAGGGCCACCGCGCGCACCACTTCCACATCGTGTTCTCGATGGCGTCCGAGGCCGACGGCAAGGCGCTCCGCTTCGTCCGGTCCGGCGACCGCGACGAGATGCTCGCGCGCCGGCTCGAGCTCGAGCTCGGCGAGACGCTCCAGCCGAGCACGCGTGTCGACCGAACCGTGGAACTGCTGCGCGAGCGCGGCCTGGATGATCTGGCCGAACGCGCAGCGAGGGGGCCCGTTGCCGAAAAGGGCCTGCGCCAGTCCAAGGCGGAGATCCGGCAGGATGCGCGGCTCGGCGCCGATCCGGCCCTGATCGACGCACGCCTGCGCCAGGCATGGCGCCAAGCTGGTGGCGATCTCTCGCGCCTGCGCGGCGCGGTCGAGACCATGGGGTTTCGGCTGGGCGCGGGCGACGAGCGGATCGCAGGCGTACCGATCGTTCAGCTGATCGATACCGAGACACTCAAGATGACGAGCCTGACCCGCCATCTCAATCGACTCCGCGTTTATGGTGATGCGCCCCGCCTGCGTGAGGTCGCGATCGGCGCCAGCGTCGGAGAACTGCCCTCTGTGAAGGAGGTGAAGGCGCAGTTGCGGAAGGAGGCTCCCCAGCGCGGCACCGAGGCCCTGCTCCGCGAGTTCGACCACCTCGTCGCCGAGATGGAATCGGACGGCGAGCGCGCGGAAGCCGCCAAGGCCAGGCAGGGACGCGCTCGTGTCGCTGCCCGCCTGTCGACTGAAGAGAAGGAGGATTTGCGGACACGGCAGGGCCGTGTGCGTGAACGCTACCGGCAGCGCGATCGCATCCGCCGGGCCCGCGTCAATCGCGTCTTCATCGCGGCAGGCGTGTTCGCTGATCCCAGCGTCAGGAAGCTCGCCTTCTACCTGGTGGCGGCTGGCGCATTGGCCACCGGCGCAGGGCTTCTGGCCGCGCTTACGATCGCAGGCGTCGCCGTCGCCAGTCTGCCAAGCTTCACCAGCGCCCGCCGGGCCCGCGCCGATGCCGCAGAGTCCCTGGCGCAGGATCGCGTCGAACAGGAGGTCGAGCTCAGGGATACGGCGCGAGCATTCGTCCGCGAACGCGCCATCGCTCTGCGCATCGCGGATGAGAAGCGCCGCGCCAGAGAACGACAGGCCCATCTTGGTGCAGCTCTCCGTCGCCGCAACCAGAATGCCGCGCATCGGCAGCAGACCGAGTTGGCTGGTCTCGCCCAGCAAGCGGCCAAGCGTGCAGCTGACTATCAGCGCACTCAGGTGGCTCAGCGGATTGCGGCGCGCCGAAAGCCGAAGGTGCCGGGCGGAGGCGGCCAGGCTCCTGGCAAAGGCGGGCCTGCCAAGCAGCATCCGCGAGGACGCGATGTCGACCGCTAGGACGCTCTCCGCAGTGCAGGAGGCTTCCTGAACTGCGAGCGCTAGGGCAATATCGTTGTCGTAGAGCCAAGGCATCGGGAAGGTTTCCGCTTGTTATCTGGCGGATATCCTTGCCTACATCCCGCGCTCGCGGCGATCGCCCGAGGTTACTCCCCAACTGCGGAAATACGTGAGTTGATACAATTGGTTGGTGGTCAGGCGGGCGTCCCGGGTGAAGCCTGAACGCCAGAGGCGAGAGTGCTTTGATCAACAAGCCGCATGCGCCAAAAGCAGTCCTTGATATCCGACCGAAAAGCGGACCTTGCGGGGGGCCGGCCCTGAGACGCTTCCTGCTCCGTAGTAGACCTTCAGCAGTCCGCTGCCGGCAGCCGTCCGAGCTGCGATGCATAAAGACTCGGCCATCTACAGCGCCTCGGTATCGGCGCAGCGCGCGTCGTAGATTGCTGCCTACTACGATGCGTCCCGTGAAGTTTGCTCTGGCCTTGAGTCCTATGGGCCACAGGCTATCGAAATCTGTCGACCTGCTGTCTCGAGGTGCGGATTGTTGATGCATGTGTGTCGCCCCTCGCTATGAATGAGGGGAGTGTGGCAGGACATGATGTTTCTCTATGATGGACGAGCGGATATCTACAGAGGACGCCCCCGCTCGGCATCCCGCTGAAACCAGCGTCGACGTAAGCTACCTATCTAAAACGCTAGCGGCTGCGACGCCTGTGCAGGCCGACATCAAAGGGCTGGACCTGTTCGCCGGGGCCGGCGGTTTCTCCTTGGGCGCCATCGCAGCTGGCGTCGACATCGTTGGCGCTCTGGAATTCCACAAGCACCCGGCCTCCAGCTATGAAGCCAATGTCAAGCGCAAGAGCGGCGCCAAAATCCCGGTAATCAAAGAAGATATCCTCACAGTTTCACCGGCGGATGCAATGCAGCGCTGGTCTCTCGCTGGCGACAACGTCGACATCATCATCGGGGGGCCGCCCTGTCAGGGGTTTTCCAGCCATCGGATCAACGACGCAGGCGTGGGTGATCCCAGGAACAAGTTGCTGGGGCGCTATTTCGAGTTCGTTGAGGCAATCCGCCCTCGTATTTTTCTTGTCGAGAACGTTCCGGGCCTTCTATGGGACCGCCACAAGGCATATTTGGACGCCTTCTATGCGCGGGGTGATGCTGCAGAATATGACCTTACCCCTGCCAAGGTCATCAACGCGCGAGATTTCGGAGTCCCCCAGAATCGGCGGCGCGTATTCATTTTGGGAGTTGATCGACGCAGGCCGCTCAAAATCTCCTGGCCTCCGGAACCCACCCATGTATCTCCCTCACTCGCCGAACCCGAGCGCAAAGGACGTGAAAGCTGGCGTACAGCCAAGGAAGTTTTCAGCCCCGCGCCCGCTGGCGATCTCAACGATGTCCATATGCAGCACTCCGCCGACCTGGTTGCGCTTTTCGCGAACACGCCGCTCAACGGCGGCAGTCGCTCGGAATCCGGCCGGGTGCTGAAATGCCACGAGGGATATAACGGACACAGCGACGTCTACGGGCGCATCGACCCCGAGCGACCGGGCCCGACCATGACGACGGCGTGCATCAATCCGTCGAAAGGGCGCTTCGTTCATCCAACGGAGCACCACGGCATCACGCTGCGTCAAGCCGCCCGCTTTCAAACATTTCCCGATACCTTCATTTTTGGTGGCGGTCTGATGTCCGGCGGTGAGCAGATTGGGAACGCTGTGCCGGTGGTCCTAGCGACTGCACTGCTGCAGCCTCTGGTGGCCGTGCTAAGCGGTTCCGCCAAGACCTAGCCCGTGGTTCCGGGCACCAAAGCTTTAACCCGAGGCCAGATGATGGCACGGGTCGGTCGGCGAGACACAAAGCCGGAACTCATGGTCCGCTCGGCGCTTCATCGTGCCGGCTATAGATTTCGCGTCTGTCGTTCGGACCTGCCCGGCTCTCCTGATATCGTTTTGCCCCGCTTCCGGATCGTCATATTTGTGCATGGATGCTTTTGGCATCAACACCCCGATTGCGGCCGAGCCGCCAAGCCCAAATCGAACCTCGCGTTTTGGGAGGAAAAGCTTGCACGCAACCGCGAACGGGACATCACCGCCACGGCGCAACTGCTCGCAGGCGGTTGGAGAGTTCTCGTCGTTTGGGAATGCGAACTTCGCAGCGTCGGTTGGGAGACACGCCTTATGGAGTGTCTCCCGGAGCCGGGAGGGAAGGCAGGTTGAAGAAATCGACCCCGATCCGAGATTTCTGCTGGCCCGATTGCATCAAAATTCGGTTGGCGTACTCGGGACGCAGCTTTGCGATGACTTTGAAATTGGTCTGTTTGAAAGCGGGGACGGAGCCTTCCCCAAGTGCGACGGTGTGACCCTTGAAGGTGCCTCCGACGATGAGACCATCGTCATCGAGAAATATCGTTTCCAGATTCATCTGCCGTGACTGTTCCTCGATCACCTCAAACGCGACCTCCTTCCCATCGACGAATAGAAAGACGTAGCGCCCCCGGTCGGCTTGCTGCAAAGCGCCCGCCACACTCGCTTCGTTCGCGAAGATACGCATTCTAACGACCGATGCGGGACGCATGGGCTCAAGCTCGCCCTCCCATCCTCTCCGATTTTGGCCGGGCACAAGATCACAGGCAGGAGTCGTACACATCCAATAGGAGTCCGCCCCCTCGCTGGAGCTTTTGAAGATCACACCTGCCGTCATCGGTCCGTCCAAACACGCGTCTGTGGCGACGTGTTCGTTCAAAGCGTGAAAAATCTTGGTAGCCCCGAGATTGTGCGGTGCCCCGGCTAAGGCGCGCGCGGTTGCAATTGGATCACCTCCCGGGGCGCCGACGACCTTCATCCCAAATTCGATGATCGATGGTTCAGCCTTTCCAGCCAATCGCTCGAATAGGCGTCCGTAAAGTTCGGCGACATTCTCGCGACGGTTAGCCTCCGTCTTTCCCAGCAGGATACGAAGCAACCATCCCGCGCGAAGGCGCGATGTCGCCAGCACCTTCTGATCGGCAAGGCTGCCGGCCTTCTCAATCGCCGCGCGCGCCTGCATCATCATCACATGCAGCGGGCTGGGGTCCCAGGCTTCCAAAGCCTTTATCAGGCGGTCGATTAGGACAGTAGGGGGTTCCTGCTTGTTTACAATGGCGATGAAGACGTTGTCTTGGGTCGCCCAATGTACGGTGCCGGCCCGGCCCAAGCTGCTCTCCACCGGGCTACCCGGTCGGCGCCGTTCTAGGACCTCGGTCCTGATCCTCTTCTGCATTCGGTCGAACGCCAAGTACGCTACCGCGCGAGGCTGCGCCGCTCCCACGATCCCCGCTTCAGTCAGGCGTGCCCTTAAGCCTACGGCGCTCGCCCGAGAACTTACACCCCGCAGATAATCGTCCACCACGGCGAAGCTCAAAGCATCGGTGACGCTTTGAGCAGCATTCTCCTCCAAGTCTTCGAGATCCTGACGAGCCGCATCGAGATCTGCGGGCAGAAGGGCTGCTCCACCCCCAAGGCTGAACACCACGTCCCGTGTGACTGCATCTGCATCGGCATCCGTGTAGACGATGACGAGATTGAAGTGATCCGACGCCGCGAGACGCTGAAGGATTCTCAACGCGACAGTGGGATCGTTCTGATCGGCCGGGTCGAGATTGAAATCGAGAATGAGCAGGTCGGACTGATGTAAGTGTTTTTCGGCCTCGAATTTCTCGGCGACCGACCCTTTGTTGTCGATGTCGCAAAGCCATCCTTGACCACGACAGAGCTCGAACAGCGCTTTAGCCTTTGCGTGGTCGAGCGTTGCGTCAACGCCATTTTCGAGAAGCTTCGGATAGGTCGGGAACTTATCATCCAGCAGCAAGGCAAAGCGAATGGGCTTGATGAACGCTTCCCTAAGCAGCTCCCTCTCGACCTTACCCATCGAATCCATTCCTTAGGGTAATGGCAAAATTTGCTCCGGGCAGAATCTTGGCTGCGGGGTCGGCCACGTATTCGATGCGATGGCCGCCCGCCGCTAACGTCTGCCGGCAGAGGTAAAGCCCAACGCCTCGGCCACGAATCCGGCGTGTGAAAAATAGTTCGAACAGATTGCTTTGATCGTCGGGATCTACGCCGGGGCCGGAATCGGCTACTTTCAAGACGCCGTCGACCGCATCCAACAGGATCCGCTTCTCTGTCCGACTCGCGAGCCAGTAAAGGGAGTTGTTTACGAGGTTGATAAAGACCGGAAATATTCGTGACGGAAACTCTTGAAAGGCCGCCGCCTTAAACGCGGCTGAAGTTTCGAGAGTGATCCCGCGCTCGACGAGGATGTTGTCGAAGAAGGTCCTCAGGTAGGTTTCTACATCCTGGCCGGTGATACGTTGTCGGGTGTCACCGCCTGAAATTTGGACCTGCGACAGGAAACGTAGCCGCTCCACCAGCTCTGCGCCCGCGCGCTGGGCTTCCCGCAACGCTGGCGAAGGCTCACCCAACGCACCGAGAATGGCCAAGCTTGACGCTAACCGACGGTCGAGCGTGCCGAGTTCATGGCTGAGTATCTCCACGCTGATGCCGATCTGAGCCAACCCTTGAATCTGCTCAAGTCGTCGCTCGAGTGTCGATTCGCGGGCGCCGGCATAGGCGAACGCACCCTCCAGATCGACACCCTCGGACAATTGGGTTAGCGCGCGGAGATAGGGAGCGTAGACCTCTGCGAATTGGCGCGTGAGCCGGTCTCGGATTTCATCCATTTCATCCAGCGCGGTCCGCAATTTCATCCGGCCGGACTCGACTTCTTCCAGCAGCGGAGCGGCGAGTTTGTAGAACTCCTTCAGATCCCGATCGACCTGCTCGTCGATCCGCGAGACCTCGTCCTTCAATAGGTCGCTGATCGACCGGCGCCACTTGGATAGCCGGTCCGTGACGGCCTTCTGGTTTCGTCCTAATTGCGACCGAGCAACTTCGATCACCGGTCGTGCCTGCAGCTTTTCGCTTTGCACCGTCCATAGTGTACGGATGTCTTCTACCCTCGCCGCGAGCAGCGAATACCGGTCCCGATACTCTCGGTAACGTTCCTCGAAAGCCCCGAGATTCTTGGGTTTGGGTGGCAACCTCAAATCAGCGCGAGTGCTTACGGCCTCGTCGACGCGCGACGCAAGTTGCCAAATGCTGTCGGCGTCCTCGTTGCGGGCTGCTGTTTCCAGATCGGCCCATAGCCTCTCAATCTTCTCGGCTGCATCGCCCAGTTGCGCCGCCTGTTCGCGCACCAGCTTCCTGAAAGTCCCCAGTTGGTTGGTCCGTGCGGCCTTCGCCTTCGCAGCTGCGGCATCGTTCTCAGCTTCAACAGCAGGAAGTAGTTCAGCTCGATACGAAGAGTCGCCGCCGTAGTAGCGCCTGGCCATAGTCCGAAGAATGTCCCTGACGAGCAACTGCACCGCGCGGCTTGCCGAATTGTCGATCAGGCCCTCCCGGCCAGCTTTATCCCTTAGGTTCGGGTTCTGCGTTCGAGTAATCGCAATGCGACCGAACAAACGTCGGCTCGCCCAGAATTCGCGGCCGGCATGCATTTGACGGCGTTCTTCTATCTTGAAGAAATCGTTCTCCGGCCGCCCGTAAGGCATAACGCGGAGGCCATCTCGATAGATGGCAAGCCCCGAATGCGTCTCCGCCCGCTCGACCACTTGCCGATGCACGTCTGGGTCAAGGATCGAGGAGCGCTGTACGGGCTCAAAAGCGCCGATGACGATGGTGAAGCAACCAACCCTATCCCGTTGCGCGCTAGGTGGCGGTTGCGCCGGAATCAGTTCCACCTCACCGAGTTCTTGGCCGAAAGCGCGCACGCGTCCTCGGAAGATGCCCTGCTCGTCCACTTGCCCCTCGAAGCAGTGATCGAGGCTTCGCAGGAAGTCCAAGCCGTAACCGTCTTCGCGGGCGACGATCGTCACGTCGCCCTGCCGGGTGTGATTGACGACGCGATAGTCCATCACGTTGTCGGCACCGCCTTCGGCGTAGGGATCGGAAAATCCGGTTAGGGTACGCACCAAAGAGTCTCGAATTGACGCTGCGTCTTCGCGTGTGGCGGCTCCGCCTTCCAGCGTCCAAGCGAGCAAGGCGCTGTTCAATTCGGACATCACTAAGGCGGTACCGCTCGGCCGGCGCCCGGACCACACCTCCCAATTGTCAAGATAGCTCTCGTTTGGAACGAAGGAAGTGAGCGAGGTTCTCACGGCTTCCGAGGCCGCAGTTCCGGAGCGCTCTATCTCCAATTTGTCGAATGCGTTCCAGGCTTCAACAATGCGCGTTGCCCTCACCGGATCGGCGTCCGAACCCGTCAGGTTTTCGGCGAGGGCATTCCGAAGTTCCGGTAGCCGGTCGGCGAGTTCGTCTCGGTTTTCGAATTCCGCCACGGCGAGATGCACATCGTGCAGGAACAGGTAAGGATTCTCGAACAGCCGCCAGTCGATCAGGGACGCTACGAAAGGCCGGTTCTCTCGCTTCGAGACAACCAGAACCGTTGATCCTAACGCCGCAACCGAGAGCCTACCTATTCCCTTTTGACCTTGCTTAGGCCGCGGGGCTAAACCCTGTCGCTCTTCGACGGGAACGACTTCGTTTCCGATCTTCGACTCGGTTCCGACGACGAGCCACTTACCGATAAACTGATCGCGATCCATGCCGGTGCCATCATCGAAGATGGCCGCAGCGGGCTGCCCCTTTCCAAAGATATGGAGACTTACTGCGCGAGCATAGGCGTCGTAAGCGTTCTTCCAGAGCTCACTGACCGCTGTCGGGACGTCGGCGATCTGCTCACGACCGAGGTGGTCGATCGTTCGAGCCCGTGTTTGGAACGAGATTGAATCGGTCATCGGGCCGCTTTAGCAAGGCCGGTCGAATGGACAGCCGGGATCACACCGTAGGGCAATGTCGAACCGCGGCGCAGAGCGTAGAGCCTTGGAGCCTTGCTGAAATCAAACGATCGATAAAGATGGTACCGTTCGTTCAGATTTTGCGGCCGGCCCATCTCATTTTCCGTAAAAAAGAAAGGCGATTTGATTCCGCCCGTAGCCCTCTCATCTCGATATACAGGACATCAAGTTTGTTTGGGAATACGGCCCAAAGCGGAAACCGGCGACATCGGCCTTCGACGTTCGCGAGCACTGCGAGTGGGGCCGGCGGCGCGATTCTCTGACGCATTCGCGCATTTCTTGCACTCGTCATCGCGCTTCGAGCAATAAGTCCGTGGGTAGACCGCTTGAGAACTATACCGTGAGCGCAAGACTTTGCCATGATGCTCGACAGCTGGCGGGTCTCACCGTCATTTCGTGGCCTCAGGCAAAAGGCTTCTGATGAAGATCGACTTCGCCCGGTGGGTTCTGGATGCAGCACTTCCGGACGCGTCCGACGAATGGATAGCGGACTTGGCGCGAGCGTTGGCCGGATCGGGTCAGCGCCTCTCTCTTCGCGAAAGAACGGCCGATGTGCCGTCCACGGGCGGTCCTGCCTCACTAAGCACGTTGCTTTGTCCTCTGTTCCTTCGCGCCGCTGGGCTTTCGGTCCCCAAGCTGGGTGTCCCCGGACGCCCGGCAGGTGGATTAGACGTCATGGCGCAGGTCCGGGGTTACAGAACCACTCTGCGACCGGTCGAGATCGAGAAGGTCTTGGAAGCTTGCGGCTACGCCCATTTCAGCGCGGCGGGCGATTTCGCGCCATTGGACGGAGAATTCTTCCGCTATCGCCAAGCCAACGCGGCGCAGGCACTTTGGCCATTGGTGATTGCGAGCCTGCTCTCGAAAAAGTTGGCCGCCTCCGTGCGCCTCGTCGGGCTTGACGTGCGTGTCGCTCCGCATGGGAACTTTGGCGCAGAAGCGACCAGCGCCCGAAAGCATGCGCAGCGCTTCATCACGGTCAGCCGACACCTCGGCATCGAGTCGTCCTGCTTTCTGACCGATGCGACAGTTCCCTATCAACCATACATCGGGCGGAGCGAGGCCCTTTGGGCGTTATCGATGGTTTTCGAGAGCACCAACTCCGCCTGGCTTGCGCAACACGTGGAGGAGTGCCGCTTCATCGCGGCCGAAACCAGTGGGTTCCGCGATCACGTTCCGCCCTCCATTCTTGCACAACATTTCTTCAACAACCTTGAAGCGCAGGGCGCCAATCCCGATACCTTTGATGCCGTGGTGAGAAGCACCGCAAACGCTCATGCGCCAGCCGTCGTCGCGACGACCTCCGGTCGGGTGCAATATGATCTGGGTCTCCTGAGAACGATTGTTACGGCGTTCCAGGGCGAGCCTTCCGACGAAACACCATACCCGGATCTGGCTGGAGTGAGGCTGCTTGTCCCTCCGGGTTCCCTCGTCGATGCGGGAGAGCCACTGGTAAGTATTCGCTGCCCTGGGGGGATGCGCGACGCGTTCGCTGCACGCCTAGGTCATTCGATCCGTATCTTGCCGCCGAAGGGCGAACTGACCGTGGAACGCATAAATGCCTGAGTTAGCCAAGTTTTGCTGCTTTGCGTGCCCTGCAGGGGACTTTACCGAGAAAGCGCTCGATCAGCAGTGTCCTACTTGCAATCGTCCGTTCGGCTTTCCCCTCAGAGAGATGCCCGAGACCATCGGCTCCTATCGGATCATAAAGCCGTTGGGGCGCGGATTTTACGCCTGCACTTACGTCGCAGAGAAGACCGGAGCGCTGAAAACGAAGCACGTCCTGAAGGTCAGTCCTACGTCCCTTTACGAGTTCTTCAAGAAGGACTTCAACGCCGAAAGCGCGCGTCATGCGCAGGTAGCAGACGGTGCGGAATACGTGGTCGGCATTTCGGATGTCTTCGACGCTGACGTCGTTTTCGGGGATTTTTCCGCTACCTGCCACGTCGCGGTGCTCGACTACGTCGAAGGCGCTCCGCTTTCCGACCTTTTTTCAGGTACGGAAAAGTTGCTGGCGGGCACGGCGGCCCAAGTCGCCGCCGACCTGTTCCGGCTCAAAGCCGAACTTGAGAGCCGACTGGTCAATCACAATGACCTTCACGCCTCGAACATCATCGTCGAGCGACTGACGCCAGGAAAATACCGCCAGGGCGCCATGGACCCATCCGTGAGGGTCGTGGCGATCGATCTCGGCTCGGTCGCGCCCGATCGCAGATCAGGGAACGGCTATCTTGGCGATTTGCATTGGATCGCACGCCACGTCCAGGCACTGGTGGAGGTTCTGCTTCAAGAACCTGACGCCATCAGCGACTTGGACAGCCGGGTCGCAAACGCTTTGCAGATGATCGCCCAGAGCATCGCGCCCGCGCTTGAGAACCAACGAACCCCGGATGCCGATGACTTCGTTCATTTGATCGAAGAGCAATATTTCAAGACTTCCGAGCCGTGGCGGCCCTGGCGCAACCCGCTCGTGCTCAAGACGTTCAACGCCTCGTACAACGCACAAACGCTGGACGCTTGGCACGTCCCCCAGCTCCTTGTGGATCCCGACGGCGCTTGGCTTGCACGGATCAGCGCCCCCGGCCCTTTGGTGATGACCGGCATGCGCGGTTGCGGTAAGACGCTTCTTCTTCGCGCCGTGCAGTTTCATGCGCGTGCGGCGCGGCATGCGGACGAGACCGATGCGGACGTTATCGGCCGGCTGGCAAAGGACAACTACGTCGGACTTTTCGTATCGGCACAACGCCTTCTGAACGTCGGGCAGAGCACGGAGTCGCAGACTCGCGACCTCTTTCCCCGTCTCTTCGTCGCTTATGCACTCGAGGCCGCGCGAGCGCTGGCGCATCTGCTCGACATCGCTCCCGAGAAAGTCAAGCATGATGCCCAAGCTGTGCTTCTCTCCGCCGTTCTGTCCGCTCTCGATCCGAGCCCCGACGTGGCGGACCTGGCGACTGTGGAACAACTGGAGCGCCACCTCAGCGGAATGCTGGTGAACCTCAGCCGCAGTGACAGCGAAATTCGCTTGGCCACTCACCCGGCGAACGCATTCACCAACCTTGCCGAAGCAGTCAGAAACACGTCGGTGCTTTGGGCTTCAGCGCAGGTGCTGTTCCTGCTCGACGATGTCTCCACTCGCTATATGGAGCCGGATCGCGTCGAGGACGTGCTTTCTGCGCTGATATTCCAGAACCCCAACTGCGCCTTCAAGATGACGTCGGAGGCTCAGACCATTTTCCTCAGTCTCAAGTCACCCGGCACGGTCAATCCAGCTGCGCACTGGCGAGACTTCGCTACCTTCGACCTCGGCGCCGAAGTCAACCAACGGCTAAAGGACCGCGAAGGCAAGCCATTCGTCGAGATGATCCTGCAGCAGCGCGCCAAGTTCTATCCGGGGCATCCTCGTGGGCGTCCGTCCGAGGTCCTGGGAGACGTTCCGCGCGAGCAGATCGCGGAGATCATCGCCCGCTCGAAGCCGGATTCTAGTGACCGCAAGAGGGTCTACAGGGGCCTGACGGCGTTGACGGCCGTCTGCGTCGGCGACATCGGGAGCGTCATCACCATCTACGAGAATATGCTCACGCGTTCCGGCGGACGTATCCCCGTTCCCGACGACGTTCAGAACGACGTTTTCCAAGACTACTGCTCCCGGCATCTCTACCTTCTCGACCGGCGAGAGGGACACCTGAAGGCAGTTGCGCAGTCCTTCGCGGAAGCCGCCCACGAGTTGCTGATCCAGTCCGGCCGACGCGGGGGACAGCGGCGACTCCGCCAATATGCCAGCATCTACGTCCGGATCACGACCGGCGATCCGGACGAGCAAATGGCGCGCTTGCGCGAACTGGTAGATGCAGGTGTCTTCGTGTTCACTGGCGGGGCCGCTCGCACAAAGACGCGGGATTCGAACCCAACTCAGCAATTCAAGCTCACCTTCCGAAAGATTTACGGCCTCGTGAACTTCATCGGTCTAGCGGAGCGTGACCGTTTCGAGTTGTCTGGAAAGGACCTCGAAGAGTGGCTCTCGAACCCCACAGAAGGCAAGGCAATCCTGATGAGGAATCTGCGATCAGATTCCGAGGCTGGAGACGATGCCCAAGAAGTCGAAGCCCCTATTGCTACCACTCTGCGATCGAGAACGCGGCAGGGTGCGCTGGATCTCTCGCTACCCATACCCGATCTTCCGGAAGAAAAGGATTTGACGACGACCGAGCGCCTGCTCAAGGACGTTCACCTTCCCCTCCCGACGATCGAAGAGCTGGACATAGCTCAGCTGGTGGAAGGCGACGTCGACACGGTTGTGATGCTTGCGCTCGGGTTCGAAGAGCGCACCCAGGCCTCGGCTGCCCGGCTGCTTGAGGCCACTCGTCCACGACACGTTATCGCTCTGCGCTATCCCGAGCCAGGGTACTCGAAAGACATCCTGCAACTGGCGGCAGAGTCCGGCGCAAATATTCGCATCGTCGATTACGCCGACCTCCTCAAAGGTGGTTCGCTTTCGCTTGGCGAACGGCCGGTCATCGACGTTACCGGCTTAGCCAAGCCCGCGATCTTTCGATTGGTTCGCGAGGCGCTGATCGGCTCGGGTAGTGTCGATGTCGTTTACACTGCAGCGGAACATTATTTCCCGCTGGAAGCCGACCTTGACGAGGTCGTAAAGGCATTCACCTCAGACAATCATCACCAGCTGCTGCTATCCCTCAAAGGCATTTTAACTGGCGAAGGCGGGCCATATCGCTCCACACCGCAACTGCCGGACGATTCCGATGGCACCCGTCTCAGGGGACTTCTTGCGTTCGCGTCCCCCAAGCATGAACGACTGATCCAGCTCGTCGAGGAGCGCGACTACGATCTCATAGAGGTAATAGTCAGCGAAAAGCAGAACTCGCGTTCCAAGATCGCTCAAATCGCAGCCGAGGTTGCCGTGCGCGGACAGGATAGTGGAAACATCCGGACGTGCGACACCGAGCATCCAGCCGCCATTCTGAAGGCGCTGGCCGAGCGCTACGAGGCGTGGTCGGTTCGGGATGGGCTGAATTTCGAGATCGGTCTTACTGGGAACAAGATGCAGACCGTCGCTGCAGCCGCGCTCAGCGCGTCGTATAGAGTGAACCAAGCTTGGTACGTGTCGCCAGCGACGTTCGATCGTCAACGCTTTACGACCGGCGTTGGGAAAACACGCGTCTTTCGTATCAAATCTGTCCGGAAATAGCGCTGGCGACCGGCTCGTGAACGGACTTTGGAACATCCTCGAAAGGCAGGTTTAGGTTCTCTGTAGGCTGCTGAGCTAATTGCCGGAACCGGACGCTCCGAGCGTCCGGAATGGGCCAATCCTACACCTTGGTAGTGGGTCGCTCGTAGACGCCCCGCGGGCACGCGAAAGAGAGGGAAAATCCGGAACCCAGTGTCGGGAACCCCCGGGAAAGTGCAGGTGAGGCCGTCCCGGGTCCTGGAACCGGAACGGAATGCCCCATGAAGAGCTTGAACGACGGCGCTGCGAGCACTCAAGACGAGGCTCGCCCCGCGGCGCGGGACCTCGCGCAGTATGCGGGAGCGTATCGGCTCAGCACCAAACACAGCCAGATGTTCTGGCTGTGGCAGGCATCGATGGCCCATGCACTGCTGCTCGACCAAGACGGCGACCGCGTGCATGAAGACCACGGCGGCCTCAACGGCCGTCAGCTGGCGGAGGGCGCGCGAGCGATGGCCCGGAACTACGCGCTGCTGATCGCCGAGGCTCCTGCCCGCAATGAGCAGGAACTCGCGCAAAAGATCGAGATCTACGAGACGATGAGCTTCCTGCCGGGCGAGATGGATCGCTCGCGCACGGCCTCGATGGTAGAGCTGGCGATGCATTTCGATGGGGTCGATCTCGGCATAGAGCTGCGCAAGAAACCGTACAAAGCCAGCTCCGGCGGCGTGCAGTAGGATCGCCGCCATGTCCTCCTTCATCGTCTACGATCTCGAGACCACCGGTCTCGAACCGGCCTGGAACGTTCCTTTGCAGGCGGCCCTCATCCACGTGGATGAGGAGCTGCGCCCGCTGGGCGAGCTCTCGCTGCGCTGCGCCCTGCCGGCCCATATCGTGCCGAGCGCCGGCGCGTTGCTGACCACCGGCATCCGCCCCGAGCAGCTGGAGCAGGCGCCGATGTCGTGCCTCGACATGCTCGGCCAGATCGCTCGCGCCATCCGGGAATGGTCGCCCGCCAAGATCCTCGGGTACAACATCCTGCACTATGACGAGGAGGTGCTGCGGCACTGCTTCTTCAGCCATCTCCTGCCGCCGTATACGACTCAAGGAATGGGACTTTCGCGGGCCGACCTGCTGGTGATGCTGCGGGCGGCACTCGTGCTCGAGCCTGACGCGATCACCGTTCCCGTCGACGGAAACGGCAAGCGTTCTCTCAAGCTCGGCGCCGTCTGCCGAGCCAATGGCATCCGGCTCGCTGAGGACGAGGCGCATGACGCGCTGTTCGACGCGCGCGCCACGCTCGCGCTGTTCCGGCTTCTGCGGGAGCGCGCGCCGCGCAGCGTCGCGCTGATGCTCGCCAATGCGCACAAGTCGGGGCCGATCCGCCTCCTCTCCCGAGATGATCTCATCTGCCTCGGTGGGCATTCGGCTCTGGTGCCGGCCATCGGCCTGATGGCCAACCCCGACAACCCGACCTCCTGGGCGGCGATCGACCTGTCGATCGATCCGGCGGGCTATCTCGACGGGACGGCGGAAGAGGTCGCGTCATTGTTGACGCGCTCAGGGCCCCGCGTCGTGCGGATGGTGAAGACCAATGCCCAACCGATCCTGTTCGACTGGGACGACGCGCAGCATGCGCTGCCGGGCGATCGACTCAATGACGCGGTCTACCACGACCGCGCCAACCAGGTCCGCCGGCATCCGACCTTCCAGCGTCACCTCACCGCGGCGCTGAAGAACCGCTTCGCCGATCGGGAACCGTCGCCCTATCCGGAGGCGACCCTGTACTCCGGTGGATTCCTGTCCGACGCCGACGCTCGCATCTGCGCCCGCTGGCATGAACTGCCCTGGGATCAGCGTGGCGCGCTGGTGCGCCACATGGGAGACGTCCGCCTCCGGGCCTTCGCCAACCGGCAGATGTTCCTGGAGGCGCCGGAATGCCTCGCGCCCGAGGCCTGGCGCAAAGGCCGCGATTGGCTGCGCGAGCGGCTGACGACGGAAGTGGAGGTGCCTTGGCTGACCCTGCCCAAGGCGCTCATCGAAGTCGCGAACCTGCGCGCCGCGCTCGATCCGCAGGACGCTGGTCGCCGCGCCCATCTCGATGCCATCGAGAGCTGGCTGCGCGAGCGCGGCGACCGCCAGCGATTGGCGGCGTGAGGGAGAGAGAGGCCGGCGCCCACGGCGCCGGCCGTTCGGAAGGAGAGGGAGAGGTGATGCCATCGAGGCAGAACCCCCAAAAACCTTCAGGACCGACCATGCAGACCAACAACCCGCCGGCCACGTCGTTCGACGATATCGAACTCGACCCGATCATTCGTCCCGTCGTCGATGATCTCGACGGGATCGCGCGGAAGCTCTCCCGCTCCGGCGATCGCGATACCGCCTATTCGACGTTCGGCGGCGAGCGCTTCCTCATCAGCGCCGCTGCGGGCCGCGCACGGGGCTTCGCACTGGAGACCGAGCGCTTCCTTGAACTGGCCCAGACCTCGCCGAAGCCTCAGATCGTCGCATGCCTCGACATGCTGACGGCGCTGACCGTGCTCAACTCCGCCTCCACCATTGCGGTGGCGATCATGCCGCCGCGAACGGGAGAAGACGTACTCACGCGCGAATTCATCGCGGAGAGCGTCGATTCCAAGCTGCGCCTCTCTGGCGATCCCGCGATGATCGAGGCTGCGGCTCTCGCCTTCGAGATCGGCCCCCTGCCGATCTCCATCGGTGAGCGCCAGCGCAGGACCTTCATGCTGGCGGCCGCCGTGCCGCCCGCGGCGAAAATCCTGCGGGAGGGAGCAGCCGCGATGGTCTATCTCAAGCAAGGCCTGAGCCTGGTCGCCTTCATGCAGGACCTTCCTGATGTCGCAGCGCTGGTCGAACGCGCCGGGCTGCAACTCGATGATGCCGAGCGCTACGCGCAAGAGATCGATGAAGCTGATCTCGGGCCGGAGGCGCTGGACCGGATCAACCGCGCTCACCACGGTGCAACGCTGCTCGCCACCGTCGATCTCGCCCGCGCCTGCATTTATGCCGATCTCGTAAAGGGCGGCGCAGCGGCCAGGGATCGGGCGCTGGCTCTCGCGCCGCGCCTGCCCGAGGCGCGACTGCAGAGCATCGTCGCCTTCGCCGCCCTGACCGGCGGCGTCATCGGTGAACTCAGCAGAGCAGCCCGAGCTGCCACCACGGCCGTTCGGGGATACTGAGCCTCTCAGGGTACGACACGAGAAGAGGAAGGGGCGCCCTGTCGGGGCGCCCCTTCGCGATTCCAGGGACCGTGAGGGGCTGCAGTCGAGATGGCTGTAACCCACGGAAAGACAATATCATGTCCCACGACGACGATCAGGGCAGGCTGCCACGGCCTGCGACCACAAGCCTCGCGCTTCGCGAGGGGGAGCGCTTCCGCGATCCGATCGAGGCGCTGACCTCGGGCCTCGGCGACGATCCCGCGCTCGGCGATCTCATCGCCTTCCGGCAGAGCCAGCCGGATTTGAAGGACGCTGCGCGGATGTCGCGGCGGTTCGACCACGAGGCCCATCGCGTCGCCTATGCCGACGATCGGCATCCGGAGGCGACGATTATCGCCGCCGGCATGGAGCTCGCGGCCCTGCTCTTAGACAGCCTGGTCTGCGCCTGGCCGGCCGACGCGCTCGACGAGGTGGATGCCAAGCTCGCCCTCGCAAACGGGCGCGGTCCGTTCGGCACCGATCAGGAGGCGGACTATGCCCCGTCGCTCGAACAGGCGACGGCGCGCCGGATCCGGGTGATGCGGGCTGCGTTCCATGTCGGCGAGCTGACCGTTCCACCGGCACCGCCGGCTCCAGGGCCTGACGACCGCAACCTCGCGGCCTGGCCGCGCCTGCGCCATGACTTGCGCGATCTCCTGCCGATCCGTGGCGGCCAGCCCGTTCTCAACGTCGCCCCGGAGATGTGGCTCGCATTTGCGCGCAGCGGCCCCGACTTTGGCCGGCTGCGCGAGCGAATCGTCACGATGTTCGCGACCACCGAGCGGCTGTTCGACCTCGCGCGCGCGAATGAGGATGGCAAGAGCCGCGAGATGCGGCTTGCGGCCGAGGGGGCGCAGATCCTGGCCTATCTCACCACCTGCCAGGCGATGATCTGGCCGGCTCGCTCGAAGGCCGATCTCGCCGTGAAGCGGGAGGTCGCGAAGATCATCAACGATCGCGCTTGCCGCCCGGACCCGCTGCATATGCAGGCGATCGTGCGCCACATGGTCGACGAGGCGATCTGGGTCCATCGCCGGCTCGGGCTCCACGACCAGGCGCTCTTCAAGACCGACTGGATCGAGATCGTCTGAGCTTAGCCCAGCCCCGGCTGAGATGACCTGAGGGCGGCGCCTCCCGGCGCCGCCTTTCGCTTTTACGTCGCTCAGGTGGAAGACCGGAGCGGTCGACCCCGCGGAAGTCAATATGCGCCGCGGAGCGCGGATCACGAACATGCAGACGTCAAAGGGCCAGACCCCGGACGAGAACGATGAGGACTACATTGAGGCCGGAACCCTGCTGGAGCACCTGACGGCGCAGGGTAACGACGGCCTGCTCGGGCAGTCGGCAAGCTCCGAGCTGGCCGATATCGACATCCCGGAGGCGGCGGTTCAGGTTGACCCCGAACCGGGTAACGGCTGGCGCAAGACCTCCGCGTCGATCTTCAGTCATGCCGACGGCAGCGAGCAACTGCGTCTTTTCGCCATCGAGAACGGCGACACCTCGCTTCTGTCCTCTGACGAGACGGCTCGCTTCCACAAGCTGTGCTGGCTGACGGAGCAGGCGGCCCGCAAGCCACTGCAGTTCGGGACGCAGCGGATGCGCGAGGATCTCGACGAACTGCGCCAGAAGTGCCCACCCTTCGTCGCGGTGACTGATCTCATCGATCGGGCCGTCGCACTCTCGCTCCTGACCGAGGCGCCGCTGTCCCTTCCACCACTCCTGTTGGTCGGGCCGCCCGGAACCGGCAAGACGCACTATTCCAAGGCACTCGCGGCTGTGCTCGACGTCCCAGTGCACGCCTGGTCCTGCGCGACGAATTCCGACGCGATGCAACTGATCACCGGGCATCCGACGAGTTGGCGCGGGGCCAGGATGGGCCTGCTGACCGAAGCGCTCGTCACCTCGTCTTCGGCGAGCCCGGTCTTCCTGCTCGACGAGGTCGACAAGTTCGTGACGCATCGCGACGAGCAGCCCCTCAACGTCCTGCTCAATGTTCTCGAAGCCGAGAATGCCGAGGCCCTGCTCGACGAATATCTGCGCGTTCGCTTCGATGCCTCGCACGCGATCGTCATTGCGACCGCAAACGACGTCTCGGCTCTGCCAGACTTCATCCTCGACCGGTTCTTGGTCATTTCGCTCACTGCCCCCATGGGCGACGCTCTCCTGGCAGTGACGCGGCAGATCGCGGCGAAAGTAATCACGCCGCTCGGGTTGCCGATGCCCGACGACCACGTTCTGGCCGTCCTCGCGAAGCGCAATTCGCGCCGGATTGCGCGCGTCCTACGCCTGGCGCTCGGATTCGCAGCGGCCGAGGGCCGAGAGACCCTAGCGCCGGCGGATGTCACTGCAGCAGACGCCCTCGCATCGAGAGGACAGAGCCCGACGCCGATCGGATTCATGCGGCCGGGGAAGACAACAGAGGAGGGACGAGAGTGAGGGAGAAACGGGAATGCCCCGGAGAACCTCGCACGAAAGGCTCAAGACTATGATGAATCCCACCGACGAGACCATGATGACAGAACTGCGGCGCATCCGCGAAGAAGGCAGCACGGCCGCCGTCACGCACTATGTCGATACGCGGTGGCCGCACATCGGCGGCCCCACGCTCGCACCGCTTCCGGAGCGCGCCTTCCTCGATCCCGCGTTCGCTGACGACTACCAGCCCGGCCATGTCGTCTATGTCTATGTCGCCGGATCCGGCGACACGCTGAAGGCGCCCGACGAGCCGACCGGCCTGCACGGTCTGGCGCGCCGTTTCGCGATGCCACTGTTCAAGATCTCCGCCACCGCCGCAGAGAACGCGCTGGCCCGGATCGCCGACCTCAATCTGGAGCGATACGCCGGGATGTACCGGGCGGAAGCAGGCCTCGCCTGCGATCCAGGCTACGACGCCTGGCGTCTCGTCCTCATCCATCCCTCGCGTGGCCCGCTCCCGGGTTCTCCGGTCGAGGCGCGTCCGCGCGCCATTCGCGTCGTCCTGCCGGGCGGCCTCTCCCTGATCGGCTTCGAGAAGGAACTCCATCATCGCCTGAGCCCGGCCTCGCTGCGCAACTGGATCTCCTCTCCGGATGGGCGCAAGCACTGCGCCGACCTCGGCCGAGATCCGCGCGAGGCGATGCGGCTCACCGGCTACAACACCGGCGAGGGTGAGCGGGTCAGTCGAGCGGACGAGCTCTACATCTTCAAGCCCCGCCTCGACGGTGGCCGTCTCCTCACCATCGTCGAGCGTATCGTCCATGACTATGTCGCGAGCCATGTCTGCGGCCAGCGTCGGAGCTGGGGCTGGGTTGCCCCGAACCAGGGGTACCGGGCGAAACGCGCCTAAGCCATCGGCGCTTCGGCCGATCGCCGTTAGAGAGGCCGGGACTGACGTATAGGGTGCCGGCCTCCCCCATAACTCATTGATGATTCGAGACGATTCTCCCGAGGTTTGCCCCGTAGTTTCGATTGAGAGGGTCGCCGACAATGCATTCGCCGGCGGGATCGCCGCCATCGGCGCTCAATCGGAGACCATCATGCCGCGCTTCAAAACTTCGCAGATTTGCCTCGCTCTGGGCGGCCACGCCCGCGTTCTCCAAGCGTCGATCAACTTCACCGGGATCAAAGAGTTCGAGGGTCCTGCCATGCCGATCGTCGTGCATGAGGGGACGCATGAGCTCAACGAACTCTTGCGTTCCCATACGAAGGATCGCGTCGCGATCATCGACGGTAGCCATTTCGGCAGGACTGCCGTGTTCGGCCGCAAGGAAGTGACGAGCGCCTTCACCGGCGGCTGCCGGGCGGTCGTCGTGCTCGGCATGGTGACCGAAGTCGCGGCCATCGAGATGGCACGTATTCCCGTCGTCGCCTTCGGCCATACGCCAAAAGCTCCGGCTCCTGAGATCGGCACGGCTCATGCCGGCCTGATCGATAGCGAAGTCGGGCTGCTCACGACCGAGCACTACATCGTCGGGGATGCCGATGGTGTCGTTGCCGTCGAACAGGACACCTACCAGGAGCGCTTCGAGATCAAGTGACTTTGCAATGTCTGGCTCCCGCATCGTTAACCACAGCCAGATTGTTGCTATTTTGTTCTCGTCTCCGTGAGCGGATTATCCGTCATCTACCAGATTCGCCAGCCCCACGGAAACCGACATGCTCAAGAACCCCGCCCACGACCTCCGGTCGCCCGACTGCTACTTCTGCGCCGCCGACCTCGCTTCTCCGCGCTGCGGAGAGGCTCGCGATCACAACGGGGAGACCGTCAGCGTCTTTGCGATCGCCTGCTATCTGAACGAGGAGATCGCGTCCGGAGGCGGGTTTCCGGCTCAGGAGATCGATGTCGACATCGTGTGCCGGTCGGTGCCGCGCAATCGCGGAGCGTTTCTCGCCAAGGGACCAGCCGAGATGGAGGCCGATGGTGGCGTCGATGTCGAACCGCTCCTGTACCAGCCGGTCGTTCTCGTCGAGGACGATACCAGCGAGACCGGGTTCCGGCTGCTCGACGGCCTCATTCGGCTCAACGCCCATATCCGCATGGGCAGGACGACGATCCGCTGCTTCGTCGTCTCCGCAGCGCTCGTCGCCAAGAAGGGGCGCGAGCCGCTGGCTCCGCTCTGGTCGCAGTGGACCTGCATCGAGACGACGCCGCCCGTCGCCCGGCCGAAGCAGCCCGCCCATGGCGAAACCGCCCCGCCGGTCGGAGCTGCGATCATCAGCACCGACCATGCCCGGGTTCGATACCTGAATCCCAACGCCCAGCATCCCGACGCCATCTCCGCCTTGCCGATCGCGATCACGGCCGCCACGACCGACGAGAAAACCGAACGTGTCACGGTCGCCCTCGATTCAATCATTCCCAGCCCGGTCGAGTGGCCTCGGATGAAAAGGGACGACCAGAAGCATCTCGACGTCGATCTCACCTTCGACCGCGAGCTGATCAGGCGGCCAGCGCGGGCAGCGATGAGCTTTCCCGAGCTCGTTCTGATCCTCTACCTCCTCACGCTGTTTCGGTTCATCAAGTCCCAATCCCCCGAGGAGCGGGGGAACAAGGCCGGGCATACGATCGTCAGCGAGGATCCCCGCTATGCCAAGATGGTCGGGGCTCCCAAGAATCTCGCCGAGACCCTGAAGGGCTGGAACAAGCTACGCCCTGGCACGGGCGGGCCCTGGTCGAAGCCCGTTCATGCCGGCCTGGCCCGGCTAGGTCTCGACTGGCGTGCGCTTCATGGCGTTCCCGCTCCGGCGACGATGGCAGACCATGGCTTCGAGCTGATTGAAGCGGCCTTCAAGGCGCTTTGGCTCTCGGCAACGTTGCGCGGACACCTGCACCAGGTGCACAGCATCAACGGAGATCACGCCCCAAGCCATGAGGATTGGCGAAAGATACTCGAACTCGTCGCTGACGGCATCGCCTATCAAGCCACCCGTGCGGAGTACGAGGTGTTCTGGGCAGATCGGGCGTTGCTGGCGCTTGATGGACGCTTCAACCCGGCCAAGATCTGGCGCGACACCACCCGCGACACATTTCTCTATGCGTGGCTCATCGCCATCGGCGATCTGGTCCGCCAGGGGCGCATGGTCGTGACCTGCCACATGGCGCAGGAGCTGTTCATCGTCGACGATATCCGCTCGGTCCCCGGGCAGGAACACGCCGTCGCGCCGGAATGGGATCTCTTCGATCAGGCGCTGGCGCTGGCCGCTGGCGACGTAGCCAGGCTGCGTGCCCTGCGTCGCGATCTCATCCTGCGTTGCGCCGGTGCCATGCGCGGCAAATGCGCCATGGTCCTGACCCTTCCGGAGACCCCGGCGACGGCTTTCGGCTGCGTCGAGCTCAGCCTGCAGGAGAGCATCTACGCCGAGACCCTCAATCTCCAGTCCTGACCGCTCCGCCCGAGGTTCTCCCCGTGGTTTTCGGCCCCGATCTGATCAACTTGGAAGGCCTCCCGATTGGAGGCCGCGATGGCCAGGAAGCCGAGACAGCATCAGGACAGCGCCGCCTCTGGCCAGCCGGCCGAGGGCGGTGTCGCGTCGATGAACACGGACATCGCCCAGCGACGACCTCCTTCGGCGGAGGCAGAGGAGGCCGTGCTTCGACTGGCCCGTCTGGTCGGCCGCCAGATCGCGCGCGAGCAGTTCGCACGCAAGCAAGTCACCAAGCCAAATTCGAGCCACACCATCAGAACCCAAGAGAGGTTGCCATGAAGAACACGAAGCCGCTGAATGTTTTGGTGTCCAACCGCGATGCGCTGCTGGACATCACCCTGACCCTGACCGGCAAGTGGACGCATACCGCGAAGGAGGTGGCCGAGCTCGCCGAACTCGCGGAGAAGCGGCTGGATCGGATGTGGATGCCGAAGGGCAAGCGCAAGAGCATCATTGCCACCCATACCAGCAAGGGCCCCACTGCCCGGGCCTATCGTTACGGGGTCAACGGGAGCATCGTCACGCTGCGTCGTGCGGCGGATGGCTGGCGCATCATCGGCTTCGAGGCTGCCAGGGTATATCCGCAGCAAGGCGGAAAGCTCATGCTCCAGATCTCCCCAGAGCAGGAGATTGCGGCCGCCGACGCGATGCGCGCGGGCTGCAATATCGTCGTCAAGCATCCCTTCACCTCGCCAGACAACGTCAGGATGCTCCCGGCGGTACCGTCAGCCACGCCTACCGGCCCTATGCCTCTCCTGCGCGGGTGGGTTCCGAACGCGAACTGATGAAGTGGGAAAGCCTTCCCCTTTGGAGGCAGCACGGCAAAGAGGCCGAACCAATACGACATTGTGGCCCCCTGCCAGCCAGCCGGGGGCGACGCTACATCAATCCAGGCTAACCTCATCCACCTTCATCGACGAAGCCATAGCTCGCCTCGCCCGTCCGGCGGGCTCCAGACTGCATCAGGGGCACCGCGGACCGCCGCTCACGGCAGAATAAGAACCAGAAAGCCCGGGGCAAAATGTCCACTATGGTGTGGGCCGCCCCACATGAGTTCTAATGCTCACCGCACGCCCGAAGGAGTCTTGACGATGCGCGTCGTCCTCTACGCCCGTTACTCGTCCGACAGCCAGCGGGCGGCATCGATCGAGGACCAGTTCCGGATCTGCCGAGAGCGGGCGGGGCACGAGGGGTGGGAGGTTGTCGGTACCTACAAGGATGCGGGGATCTCTGGGGCGAGCATGATCCTGCGACCAGGCATCCAGACGCTGCTACAGGAGGCTCAGTCCGATCGCTTCGACCTCGTGCTGGCGGAGGCGCTGGACCGCATCTCGCGCGACCAGGCCGACGTGGCCACCTTCTACAAACACCTCAGGTTCGCCGGCGTGCCGATCGTCACGCTGGCCGAGGGCGAGATCAGCGAGCTGCATGTCGGTCTCAAGGGCACGATGAACGCGCTCTTCCTCAAGGACCTCGCCGAGAAGACGCGACGCGGCATGAGCGGGCGTGTTGAAGCGGGGAAGTCCGGCGGCGGCCTCTGCTTCGGCTACAAGGTTGTGAAGCAGTTTGATGGTCTAGGGCAGCCCGTCAGAGGGGATCGAACGATCGATGCGAAGGAAGCCGAGACCGTGCGCCGCATCTTTCGGCTGTTCGCGGCCGGGGTCGCTCCACGGACCATCGCGCGGACCCTGAATGAAGAAGGGGTCCCCGGCCCTGGCGACACGCCTTGGGGCGACACCACCATTCGCGGCCATGTGAAGCGTGGCACGGGCATCGTCAACAACGAGCTCTACATTGGTCGCCTGATCTGGAATCGGCTGCGCTATGTGAAGGACCCCTCGACCGGTAAACGAGTTTCGCGCCTCAATCCGGAGACGGACTGGATCATCAAGGATGTCCCCGACCTGCGCATCGTCGACGACGAACTCTGGCAGGCGGCGCGCGCCAGGCAGGCGGAGATCGCCACAACCTTTGCGAATGTCACCGCCGGCGTGCGCGAGCATCACCGCCAGAACAGCCTCAACGGCGCCAGGCGGCCGAGATCGCTGCTCTCGGGCCTTATCACCTGCGGCTGCTGTGGCGGCCCGTACGCGCTTCGCGGTGCCGACCGCTTCGCCTGCGGGAACCATGTCGGCAAGGGCACCTGCGACAACGCACGGACGATCCCGCGGGCGGATTTGGAAGCCCGCGTTCTGGCAGGGCTCAAGGACCGGCTGATGGCGCCTGATGTGGTCGAGGAAGCCATGCGGGCCTACGCCTTGGAGACCAACCGCCTGAACCGGGAGAAGCGCTCCAACGCCGACGGCTGGAGCGCCGAACTCGCCCGGATCGAGAAACAGATCGCCCAGATGGTCGAGGCGATTGCCAACGGCATGTATCACCCCTCGATGAAAGACAAGCTGACGGGCCTCGAGAGCCGCAAGACCGAGCTCGGGAAGCTCCTGGCGGACGTGCCCGACGACAAGCTCGATCTGCTTCCAAATGCGGCGGCGATCTACGCCCAGAAGGTCGAGAGACTGGCCGACGCGCTGAACCGGCCGGAGGAGCGGCCTGAAGCCGCGCAGGCATTGCGCATGCTGATCGAGAAGATCGTACTGGTGCCCGGCCTGGGCCGCGGCGAGGTCTTTGCGACCCTGCACGGCGAGCTGGCGACGATCATGGAATGGACCGCCCGGCAGAGCGCCGGCGGTAAAAACACAAACACTCCCGGAGCTTGGCTCACGGGAGTGTCTGCATCAGTGGTTGCGGGGGCCAGATTTGAACTGACGACCTTCAGGTTATGAGCCTGACGAGCTACCGGGCTGCTCCACCCCGCGATAATGGGTGATTTAAACGGCAACGCGGCGCGGGATGCGGTGAG
>JAESGM010000334.1_pt1 | contig 56844 bp, 58 predicted proteins | sample 9269721 | NCBI WGS metagenome assembly JAESGM01 (sample SAMN15720920, study PRJNA650825) | algae metagenome | isolation source: Komarekiella atlantica HA4396-MV6 and co-occurring heterotrophs from... | place: USA: Theobald House, Kauai, HI | collected 2009-07-29
GGCTTCGGCCTGATCGCGCCAGGCGGCGCGCTGCGGCTTCTGGAACTTGCCGCAGCCGGCAAGACCGGCGCCGATGACGCCGAGCGCGATGAGGGTGAGATGAACGCGACGCATGACTGATCAAATGCGAGTCGTTCGATGAACGGTTTGTTGACCGGCTGCGTCCTGGAAGTCACGGGGGGATTAACTTTGCCGACGGCGTTAAGCGGTGGTTAAAGCACCATGGCGGGCGTTAACGGATGGCCGCCGTTGCCTCGCCGAAGGCGACCTTGTTCATCATGCGCCCCGGCATAAGGGTGAAGGCGCCGGCCACGGCGAGCCCGGCGAAGAGCCAGAGCATCGCCGCGCGATGACCGGCGATGTTGCCGCGCCGGCGCATGATGATGGCGCGGGGTAGGGTCACGATCGTCAGAACGCTGAGCAGATGGATGGCGCTGTAGTGCCCGTTGCTGGTGATGAAGGCCGAGCTGATCGCCGTCACCGCCATCGCCACCACGAAGATCCAGCCGATGAGGCGGTGACGCGGTGTGCCCTTGCGCAGGACAAGGACGGTCAGGCCGGCAGCCAGAGAAATCAGCGCCGCCATGGCATGCAGCTGCATGATGGCCGGCGCGGCAAGCAAGGGAGCGAGCGTCATCGCGATGTCCTCGCGGGGTGACAACGGGATCGAGCATAGCGTCGAGATGTGAATCCTGCGTAAGCCGGTTGGCGTTTGCGCAAGCTTCTCCCGGTTGCGTCGTTCCTGCGGGGTCTCCAAGTTACGCCGTAACGTCATGGCCCCGCGCCATCGGCGTCCCGCCGACAGGGCTCGCCAGGCAAGGCCGGCGCCAGGCCCGCCATCCGAGGAAATCTCTCGATGTCCGATCTCACCGCTTTCGCGATCACGCAGCGCTGGCCGGCCCAGCATCCCGACCGGCTGCAGCTCTATTCCTTGCCGACGCCCAATGGCGTGAAGGTCTCGATCATGTTGGAGGAGACCGGCATCCCCTACGAGCCGCATGCGATCGACATCGGCAAGAACGAGACCTGGACGCCGGAATTCCTCTCGCTCAACCCGAACGGCAAGATCCCGTCGATCCTCGATCCCAACGGCCCCGGCGGCAAGCCGCTCGCCCTGTTCGAGTCCGGCGCAATCCTGGTCTATCTTGCCGACAAGGCCGGCAAGTTCCTGCCCACCGATCCGGCCCGCCGCTACGAGACCCTGCAATGGGTCTTCTTCCAGATGGCAGCGATCGGCCCGATGTTCGGCCAGCTCGGCTTCTTCCATAAGTTCGCCGGCCGGGAATACGAGGACAAGCGGCCGCGCGACCGCTACGCCAATGAGAGCAAGCGCCTGCTCGGCGTGCTCGAGACGAGGCTCGCCGGCCGCGACTGGATCATGGGCGACGAGTACACCATCGCCGACATCGCCATGCTTGGCTGGGTTCGCAATCTCGTCGGCTTCTACGGCGCCGGCGAGCTGGTCGAGTACGACAAGCTCAAGCTGGTGCCGAAATGGCTGGAGCAGGGGCTGGCGCGCCCGGCGGTGCAGCGCGGGCTGGAGATTCCGAAGCGGCCCTGATCGGCATCGGGCGGCGGCTGGCTCAGTGTCCGGCCGCCGCCAGCATCCTGTCTATGCCCTCTTCCATCCGCGTCTGCGGCGTGTAGCCAATCGCGGCCGCGAGACCGTCATTGGCAAAATCCCAGGCAGCGGGCGGTGTCGTGTCCGGTTGCGCGGTGAAGCTGGAGGCAGGGCAGCGCTTTGAAAGATGCGCTGCAGCCTCCCGCATCATCCGCTTGTCTCCCGCGACGTTGAAGACGTGATGCCCGCTCAGCGGAGCCAACGCCGCGCGGGCAGCGACCTCTGCCGCATCGTCGATCCAGGTCCAGTCGATCGGCGCGGCGAAATCGGGGTAGACGATCTGCGGCTGCCCCGCCGCGGCCTGTTCGACCAGGGTCTGGATTGCGCGCCAGCCGCGCGCCCGCCCCGGCCCGTAGACAGAGCCGAAGCGCAGTCCGATCAACGCCATGTCGGGCTGGTCGGCGGCGAAAGCGCAGGCGAGATGCTCGGCATAGGCCTTGGTTGCGCCATAGACGCTCGCCGGTCGCGGTACGCTAGCGTCGCCCGGACCGACATCGGCGTCACCCAACGCAGCGACGGAGCTGGCATAGACCACTCGCTCCGCACCGCATGCATGCGCCGCGGCGAAGACATGCGCGGTGCCGAGTGCATTGACGCGTGTGGCCGCGACAATATCGGCCCTGGAATCCAGCGTCAGCATCGCGGCGAGGTGGATGATTGCCTGTGGACGAAAGGCGATGAACGCAGCTGCGACGTCGTCCTGCTCGGTGACGTCGCAGGTTCTGAAGGCGAATTCCGGAGGCAGATGCGTCGCGCTTCGATCCAGCACGAGGACCGCATGCCCGCGGTCGGCAAGAGCCTTGGCGGCCGCAAGGCCGAGAAAGCCGGCTCCGCCGGTGATTGCGATCCTCATCGTCTCAGTACTTGATCACCCCAAAGCGCCGGAACGCGTCATGTATGCGGTCGGCATAGGCGTTGAAGCTCGGATAATCACCGAGATGGGCCGGGCGCGGCCGCGGCAGTTCGATCTTGATCTCGTCGACGACCCGGCCGGGCGTCGGCGACATCACCAGTACCCGGTCGGAGAGGCCGATCGCCTCCTCGATCGAATGGGTAATGAAGACCACGGTCTTGGCCGTCTCCAGCCATAGCATTTCCAGGTCGTGCCTGATTTGCGTACGCGTGATCGCGTCGAGTGCGCCGAAGGGCTCGTCCATCATCAGCACCGACGGGTTGTGAATCAGCGCGCGAGCGATCGAGACGCGTTGGCGCATGCCGCCGGAGAGCTGCTTCGGATAGCGATCGGCGGCATGGCTGATGCCGAGCTTGGCGAAGAGTTCGAGCGCCCGCTCCTTTGCGGGCGCGAGGGGCAGGCCGCGGATCTCGGCCTGCAGCATGACGTTCTCAAGCGCTGTTCGGAATTCCAGCAGAAGGTGGTCCTGGAAGACGATGCCGATATCGGTCAGCGGTTCGGTGAGCGGTTTGCCGTTGACCAGCAATTCGCCGCCGCTGGTCGGGATCAGCCCGGCCGCCATCAGCATGAACGTGCTCTTGCCGCAGCCGGAGGGCCCGATCAGGCTGACGAACTCGCCGCTCCTGATGTCGAGCGTCAAGCCGTCGACGGCCGTGAAGCCGCCGAAGGTCTTGACGATGCCGCGCCCCTCGATCGAGGCGGCGGCGCTGGCGACTGTCGCGCTCACGAGCAGGCCGGCGCCGAGGCCGGCAGCAGCTCGGTCGTGTAGTAGTCGCTGATCGGCTTGTCCTTGGGCAGACCGAGATACTGCGTCAGCAGGTCGAAGCTCACGCTCCAGTTCTTGTCCGGCACTTTGCCGAGCGAGGCCGCGCCGGGGGCGCAGAGCAGCTTGTTGACGACGTCGAACTGCGCCAGCACCTGCGCCTTCTTGACCGAGGGGAACTGCGCGACGACCGCGTCGGCGGCCGCGTCCGGGTTCTTGCGGGCGGCGTCCCAGCCCTGCAGGCTCGCCTCGATGAACTTCTTGTAGAGCTCGGCATCGGCCTTGATCTTGTCGTCGCGGGCGATGATCGAGAGCCCCACCGTCGGCACACCGACATCGCGATAGAAGAGATCGCGCACCTTGAAGCCACGCTCGCGGATCTGCACCGAATGGAAGTCGGCGCCGCCCAGGATGGCGTCGACCTTCTTCTCCAGCAGCGCGCCGACGAAGGCGCCGGGATCGATATTGATGATGTCGACCTTGCTCTTGTCGATCTGATTGGAGGCGAGGATGGCGTCGAGCAGAATGGTCTGCGCCGTGCCGGGCTGGACTGCGAGCTTCTTGCCGACCAGGTCCTTGGGCGAGGCGATGCCGCTCTCCTCCAGCGAGATGATGGCGAAACCATTGGTCTGCAGCACCGGCGCGACGATCTTCACCGGCGCACCCTTGGTGCGCAGCTGCATGGCGGCGGGCGCATCGGCGAAGCCGACATCGGTCTGTCCCGTGGCGACCATTTGCGCCGTGGTGCCCGAACCCTTGCCCTCCTCGATCGTCAGGTTGATGCCGGCCTTCTCATAGAGGCCCATCTGCTTGGCCATCATGAAGCCGGCATTCGGCGCGGCCGCGAGGAAGTTCAGCGTGATCTTCATCGGTTTGCCGGCCTGGGCGAAGGCCATGCCGCTGCTCAGGGCGAGGATGGCGGCGGTGGTGAGCAAGGTCCTGCGTTTCATCTTTGTCTCCTCCCTAGGTTGCCGGTTGGTTCCGGCCAGATGGCGAACGGGTCAGCTCTTGCGCTGCCAGGGCATCAGCAGCATTTCGAGCCAGTCGACGAGGTAGCTGAACAGGATGCCGACGGCGGAAAGCGCCACCAGGCAGGCGAAGATCAGCGGCATGTCGAGGAAGCTCGTGCCGCGCAGCAAGAGATAGCCGAGGCCGGCATTGGCGCCGACGAACTCGCCGACGATAGCACCCGTCGCCGCGAACACGGCCGAGACCTTGAGGCCGGAGAAGATATAGGTCAGCGCCGCCGGCACCCGGACATAGCGGAAGGTCTGCCAGGCCGAGGCGCCCATCGAGCGCGTCAGATAGAGCACGCGCTCGTCCAGCGCTCGGAAGCCCGTCATGCTTGCGACCAGAGTCGGGAAGAAGCAGAGCAGGAAGGTCAGCAGCACCTTCGGGAACAGGCCGAAGCCGAACCAGACGACGAAGAGCGGTGCGATCGCGATCTTCGGCACCAGCTGGAAGAATACGATCACCGGATAGATCGCCTTCTCCAGCAGCTTGACCGAGACGATGATGTAGCCGAGCGGGATCGAGATCACCGCCGCCATCAGGAAGCCGAGTACGATCTCGTTCGCCGTCACCAGCGTGTGCCGGAAGATGTCGACGCGGTCGAGCCAGAGCCGCTCGAAGAAGGCGCTCGGTACCGGCAGGATGTATTCGGGAATGCCGGCCATGGGCACCAGGAGCTGCCAGGCGATCAGCAGCACGGCGAAGCTCGCCAGCGGCCATGCGATGGCCGAGGCCCAGGCGGCGATCTTGCCGGCGGCTTGCGGCGTGGCTGGGGTGGTTGCGGTATCGCTGCTCATGCTGATGTCTCTGTCGGCCGCACGCGCAGGGCCGCCTCGGTCGAAACGGTGGGGAGGGCGCCGATCTGTCGCCGCCTGAGTGGCCAGATCGCCGCCATCTCCTGCGCAGCGGTGGCGAGCGCCGCTGCGATCTCGCTGCGGCGCGACTCGTACATGCGTGGCAACGGCCCGGCGACGCTGAGTGTGCCGGCGATGGGCGCGCTTGCATCAGGCCCGCCGCGGAAGGTCGTGGCCATGGCGACGGTGCCGATCTCGCCCTCCTCGACGGAGAGCGCATAGCCGCGGCTGCGGGTCTCGCTGAGGTGCCGGCGTAGGGAGTCGACATCGCCGAGCACGTTTGGACCAGTGCGTCCTTCGCCGCCGAAGCCGCGCGCGCAGACGATGCGCAGCGCCTCGCCCTCCGGCAGCGAGGCGAGCCAGGCCTTGCCGGTGGCGGTTGCGTGCAGGACGATGCCCATCCCCATCGGCGGCTCGTAGCGCAGGCCGGCCGTCGCGCCCTGGGCGCGCGCGATCCAGGTCAGGCTCTCGCCCTCGATCACGGCGAGGCGGCAATATTCGCGGGTGGCGCGGGCGAGCCCGTCGAGCACGATCTGGCCGGCATCGGGAAGGCCGCGCAGATCGAGATTGCGGAAGGCGAGCTGCGACAGTTTCAGCGTCAGCCCATAGGCACCTGATTGCTGGTCCTGCGTGACGAAGCCGCGCTCGGCCAATGTCGCCAGGAGCCTGTGGGTCGCGCTGACCGGAAGGTCGAGCCGTTCGGCGAGCACGGTGAGATCGGCGCCGTCAGCCTCGCCAGCCAGCGCTTCCAGCAGCTTGAATGCACGCTCGACCGCCGCGATCGTCACCCGCTTCCGCCCCTGCTTTGATTATGATTGGAAATCATTTCCAATTTGGATTTCATTTTCGTATAGAGAGGAGGCGAGGCCGAGTCAACGCGGCCCGCGTAGTGAGCCGGTGGAGAGAACGATGAGCCTGGCAGGCGAGGGGGCGGTTGCGATCTGGCACGACATCGCGCCGGAGGGCAGGGCGGAGTTCTATGCCTGGCATGGCGAGGAGCACATGCCGGAGCGGGTCGGCATTCCCGGCTTTCTGCGCGGTCGCCGCTATGTCGCGATCGACGCCGACCTCGAATTCTTCAACCTGTACGAGGCGCAATCGGTCGAGGTCCTGAAAGGGCAGGACTATGCCGCCAGGGTCAACGCGCCCACGCCCTGGACATTTTCGGCCGTGAAGCATTTCCGCTCGGTGGCGCGCGCGATCTGCCGTGTCTCCCATACCAGCGGCCCGGCCCAGGGCGGTTTGATCGCGACCCTGCGCTACGACGTGCCTGACAACATCGCCTCGGCGCACAAGGCGGCGCTGCTGCGCGGGCTGGTGCCGGATCTGCTCGCCACCCGCGGCGTCGCCGGTGTCCACCTGCTGGCCGCGGACGCGCAGGCGAGCGGTGCCGCTACTGCCGAGCAGAAGGCACGCGGCGTCGCCAACACCGTGCCGCGCTGGGTGCTGCTGGTCGAAGGCTGGGGCGACGAGGCTGAATTCGTCGCGTTGGCGCGCGATCAGCTTGCAGCCGAGGCGCTGCAGGCTGTTGGCGGCCGAGGGCCGTTCTCGCTCGGCCTCTATCGCCACCAGATCACCCGGACCAAGACAGCCTGGAGCGCCGGCTGATGGGTGCGCGTCATGATTTCTCCGGCCGCCACGCTGTCATTACCGGCGGCGCCGGCGGGCTCGGCCGCGGCATCGCCCGGGCGCTGATCGAAGCCGGTGCCAGCGTCGAGCTCTGGGACCAGGATGCGAACGGCCTGGCGCAGGCTGTGAGCGAACTCGGTCGGCGGGCGAGCCAGCGCCAGCTCGACATCCGCGACGTCAACGCGGTCGAGGCGGCGGCTGATGCTGCGGTCTCCGCCCATGGCCGCACCGACATCCTGATCAACAATGCCGGCGTGCTCGGCGAAGTGAAGCCGATCTGGGAGACGACGCCGGAGAATTTCCAGCGCGTGCTGCAGGTCAATCTGTTCGGCGCCTATCTGGTGACGCGCGCCGTCGTCGGCCGGATGCTGCGCCAGGAGCCGCGGCGCTCGCCAGACGGCCATCCCCTACGCGGCCATGTCGTCAACATCGCCTCGATCCAAGGCAAGGAGGGCATGGCGATGGCTGCCGCCTACTCGGCCTCGAAGGCGGGGCTGATCGCTTTGACCAAGAGCGTCGCCAAGGAGACGGCGAAGGAGGGCATCATCGTCACGGCGGTGACGCCGGCAGCCGCCGAGACCGCGATGGCCAAGGAGATTTCGGCCGAGCGGCGTGCCGACATCCTGTCGCGCATCCCGATGGGGCGTTTCGTCGAGGTGCCGGAGGTTGCGCGGCTGGTGCTCTGGCTCTCCTGCGATGACTGCTCCTTCTCCACCGGCGGCATATTCGACCTGTCGGGCGGCCGCGCGACCTACTGAGTCGGGCCTCCGCCCCGGCTGCATACCCTGTCTGCAAAGTCTCGTTCCTGGCTTCCTTCCGGCGCCGACCTCATGCCAGCATGGCCGCATCGGCGGCTCGGCCGCAGAATTCCAGGGACAGGTTCATGCTTTCGGTTCGCGATATCGCTCGCCGCGTCGCCAATGGCGAGGTTTCAGCCCAGGCCGCTCTTGCCGACAGCGAGCGTCGAATCGACGAGCGCGACGGCGATCTGCGCGCCTTCGCAGCCCGTCCTGAACGACTGTCGGCGGGCGAAGGGCCACTGTCGGGCGTCGCCGTCGGGGTCAAGGACATCATCGACACCGCCGATCTGCCGACCGGCATGGGTTCGCCGATCTATGACGGTCATCAGCCCAAGGCCGATGCGCCGATCGTGATGGCGCTGAAGGCGGCCGGTGCGAGCGTTGCCGGCAAGACCCAGACGACGGCCTTCGCCTTCCTCGATCCCGCCCCGACCCGCAACCCGCATGACCCCTCGGCCAGCCCCGGCGGCTCCTCGGCCGGCTCGGCCGCGGCGGTCGCTGCTAGCCTGATCCCACTGGCGATAGGCACCCAGACCGGCGGCTCGGTGATTCGGCCCGCCGCCTATTGCGGCGTCGCTGCGATGAAGCCGTCCTATGGGCTTCTGCCGACAGTCGGCGTGAAGCCTTTCTCCTGGTCGCTCGATACGCTCGGTCTGATGGCTGCCAGCGCCGACGATCTCGGTTTTGCCCTGGCGGCGCTGACCGGCCGCCCCGACCTCGATGCGGCCGAAGCCACGCTGGACGGACTGAAGCTCGGCCTGTGCCGGCAGGAGTTCACCGACAAGCCGGAACCCTCCTGCGAGGGCGCGCTGCAGCGCATCGCCGATTTCGCTCGCAAGAGCGGCGCGACCGTCCTGGACATGGCGACGCCGGCCGAGCTCGCCGAGACCTTCCAGGCCCACGGCCCGCTGCAGAATTGGGAGGCGACGCAGGCGCTCGCCTGGGAATACGCCAACCATCGCGAGGAGCTGCCGCCGAAGCTGCGCGCCTATCTCGACGAGGCGCGCGGCACCACGCCGGAGGCTTACGACGTGGCGCGCGCCACGTCCCGACGCGGCCGGCATGCGGCCGAGCGCTGGCTCGGCGAAGTCGATCTGGTCCTGACCTATGCCGCGCCGGGCGAGGCGCCGGAGACCCTGGCCTCGACCGGCGACTCCAAGTTCAACCGGCTCTGGACCCTGCTCGGTACGCCCTGCCTGACCGTGCCGTTGATGCGCGGCCCGCGCGGCCTGCCGGTCTCTTTCCAGCTGGTCGGGCGCTTCGGCGACGATGCCCGTGTCATCGCCGTGGCGCGTGCGCTCGAGCGCCTGATCCTGATGCCGGTATGACGATTTCTCGGCGAGAGCTGGACGCTTGTCCCGCGTGGGACAATATTGCGCTGCAACAACTTCGGCTTGATTGTGGCGGCAAGGATTTATGCTGCACTTTGAAATACTAAAAGCTTCCGTAAGAAAGGTCTTGTTCGGGACTATCCACAAAGCAGTTCAATGCTTTAACCGCCGATTAAGGACGCTTCTCTGGTGCGGTGCTGGCTGCGGCGACGCAGCCACTTGCGGAGGCCGTCGTTTCTGCTAGCTTCCATGTCAGGTCAATGACAAAGGAGGGTTCACATGAACCTCACGCTAAGTCTCGACCGGTTGGCCATGGGTGCGGCATTTGCGCTGGTTCTGGCGATCGTGATCGGAGCGTTCTGACGGGGAAGTCAGTCTCAAGTCGAAGGACCACAAGCCAATTGGAAAGCGTCGCGGGAGAGGCCCTGCGGCGCTTTTCCTTTGTCCAGGCGATCGCGCCGCTTCGGTCTCGCTCAGCTCTCCGGGCAGGGGTTTTTTGTCACTTCCCAGGACATCATATTGATGACGCGCCCGCAGGTGGCGAGGCGTCGCCCCTCGGTGGTGCGGATGCAGGACATGCTGCCTTCCGCGATCTTCTTGCCGTCGTTCCAGCAGAAGCAGTAGGGCTCGGGCGCCTGCGCCAGCCGCGGCTTGTCCAAGGCGACGGCCCGCTCCTGCGCTGCGGCGGGGAGGGGCGAGAGTAATAGGATCGTCGCAGAAAGAGCCGACAACAGCAGCGTTGCGGCAGAGCGGGGTAGCCTCCGATGGGACCGGATCATGGCTCGCTCCTATCGCTCGCCTTTCGGCGTAACGAGATGGAAACGATAGCATAGCGAAGCCGGCAACCCAATGTTGTCATGGGCTCTCGGTCAAAGGTTGCAGGCCACCCCCTCCTTGCGAAAGTCGTACGACCCGACCATATTTCGGGTCCAGTGAGCCGATCCCGGCTCCGGGAGGAACCATGTCACTGATTTCGCTCGCCCGTCGTGGACGTGCAATCGCCCTTATCGCCGGCGCGCTGCTGCTGGTGCCGATCATCGCCGAGGCCGCCCCAGGCGGCCGCAGCATGGGCAGCCGCGGCTCGCGCGCCCAGTCGCAGGTCGCGCCGACGCCGACTGCGCCCGGCTCTTCGTTCCAGCGCAACCAGGCTCAGACCCCCGGCCAGTCGGCTGCGACTCCGGCTGCTGGTGCGGCGGGTGCCGCCGCGCAGGCGGCTCGCCCGTCCATGGCGCGCAGCCTGATGATGGGCGTCGCCGGTGGTCTGCTTGGCGCCGGCCTGTTCGGCCTGCTCTCGGGCGCCGGCTTCGGCGGTCTTGCCGGCATGCTCGGCATGCTCTTCCAGGTCGCGCTGATCGGTGGCCTGATCTGGCTGGCGCTGCGCCTGTTCCGTCGCCGCAGCGAGCCGCAGCTCGCCAGCGCTGGCGGGCCGCTCGGCCGCGAGGCCTATCAGCCGCAGCAGGCTGCTCCGGCGATGGCTGGTCTCGGCGGCGGCGCTGCCGCGGCTGCTGCCGTAAAGCCCGTCGAGTTCGAGCTGCAGGGAGCCGACTATGGCAACTTCGAGCGCCTGCTCTCCGAGGTCCAGTCCGCGATCTCTGACGAGAACATCGCCCGCCTGCGCCAGATCACGACGCCGGAGATCTCCGGTGCGCTGGAGGAGGAGTTCGCCGAGAACGCCCGCAAGGGCCTGATCGAGAAGGCAGCCGACGTGAAGTTGCTGCAGGGCGACCTTGCCGAATCCTGGCGCGAGGACGGCTATGAGTACGCCACCGTGGCGATGCGCTTCAGCCTGCTCACCGCCATGGTCGAGCGCAATGGCGGCAAGGTCGTCGAAGGCCATGCCACGATCCCGCGCGAGGTTGTCGAGCACTGGACCTTCGTCCGTTCGCGCGGCGGCGAGTGGAAGGTCGCGGCGATCCAGCCGGTCGACTAAGTCCACGACGACACCCGATATCTGCACGGCCGGGCTTTGCCCGGCCGTTTTTCATTTCAGCGACCGGCGAAGCGGCCTATAGGCATGGCTGAGCATTTTCGAGCGAAGTGGATGCCGGTTCGCGTGACGAAAATGCGATAAAATGAAAGCTAGCGTCGGCCTTCGGCGCCCGCCTTGGCTATCTGGAGCGTTTCACCATGAGCGACATGCGTCTCGTCGTCGTTGGCGCCGCCGGCCGGATGGGCCGTTCGCTGGTGAAAGCGATCCATGACACGCAGGGCTGCGTGCTGTCCGCCGCGATCGAGCGTCCGGGTTCGCCCGCGCTCGGACAGGACGCCGCCGTGCTCGCCGGTCTGCCCGCCGGCGGTATCAAGGTCAGCGACGACGCGCTCGCCGCCTTCGTCGAGGCCGAGGGCGTGCTCGACTTCACCACGCCCGAGGCCACCGTCGCCTTCGCCGGCCTCGCCGCCCAGGCCCGCATCGTCCATGTCGCCGGCACGACCGGCATGGAGCCGCAGCATCTCGCTAAGCTGGAAGCCGCTTCGCGCCATGCCGCGATCATCCGCTCCGGCAATATGAGCCTCGGCGTCAACCTGCTGGCGGCGCTCGTGCGCAAGGTCGCGGCGACGCTCGGCACCGACTGGGACATCGAGATCGTCGAGATGCATCACCGCATGAAGGTTGATGCGCCCTCGGGCACCGCCGTCCTGCTCGGCGAGGCGGCGGCGCAGGGGCGTGCCGTCGATCTCGCGGAATCGCGCGTCGCGGTGCGCGATGGCCAGGTCGGCGCCCGCCAGCCCGGCACCATCGGCTTCGCCGCGCTGCGCGGCGGCACCGTCATCGGCGACCACAAGGTGATCTTCGCCGGCGCTGGCGAGCGGCTCGAGTTCGCCCATGTCGCCGAGGATCGCAGCCTGTTCGCACAGGGCGCCGTCAAGGCGGCGCTCTGGGGCCGTGGCCGCAAACCGGGCATGTACTCGATGGCTGACGTGCTCGGCCTCGATAAATTCTGATGGCAGCGCTCGCAGTCGCGCCGGGCGTGACGCATTGGCCGGGTTATCTCGATGCAGGCGAGCAGGCGGCCCTGGTCGCCGAACTGCGCGAGACGGCGCGACAGGCGCCGTTCTATGTGCCCCGCATGCCGAAAACCGGAAAGCCATTCTCGGTCAAAATGACCAATTGCGGCTCGCTCGGCTGGGTCTCGGATGAACGAGGCTACCGCTACCAGCCGCTGCACCCGGAGAATGACGCGCCCTGGCCGCCGATCCCGGCGAGGTTGCTGAGGGCCTGGGAGGAACTCGCGGGCTATCCGCATCCCCCCGAGGCCTGCCTGGTCAATTTCTACGAACCATCAGCGAAGATGGGCCTGCACCAGGATCGCGACGAGCAGGATTTCGATGCGCCGGTGCTGTCGCTCTCGCTCGGCGACACCGCCGTTTTCCGTATCGGCGGCACCAGCCGCGGCGGTAAGACGGTCTCGCTCAAGCTGGCCTCGGGTGACGCGCTCGCCTTCGGCGGCGAGGCACGCCTTGCCTATCACGGCATCGACCGCATCCTGGCGGGCTCGTCGAGCCTGCTGCCGCAGGCCGGCCGGATCAACCTGACCCTGCGGCGGGTAACGAAGCCTTCAGGCTGACGAGGTCGGGGCGTCGTCGCCCGGCAGCCTCGGGAAGGACCAACCGAACAGGAGCGAGCCGGCGCGCAGGCCGAAACCGGCGGCGAGCCCGCCGAGCATGACGAGCATCGGGGCGAAGCCCATCTGTGCGAGACCGACTGTCGCTCCGGCGCCGGCGGCCGCGGCGGTGACGTAGAAGTCGCGGCTCCACAGCACCATCGGCCGATCGCCGGCGAGGAGGTCGCGGATAATGCCGCCGAAGGTCGCGGTCATCGCGCCGAAGGCGATCGCGGAGAGAATGGGGACACCCGCTGCGAGGCCCTTCTGTGCGCCGACCACGGCAAAAAGTGCGAGCCCGGCGGCATCGGCCCAGATCAACAGGCGCTTGGCGCCCCAGCCGTCGAGCATGCCGGGCTTGAAGTAGGCGATCGCCCAGGCTGTCAGGGCGACGGCCGTGCACAGCATTACGTCGGACGGCGCCTCGATCCAGAAAACGCGCCGGTCGAGCAGCAGATCGCGCAAGGTGCCGCCGCCGACGCCGGTGACGGTGGCGAGCAGGATGAAGCCGAACGGGTCCATCCGCTTGCGGGCAGCGACGAGCGCCCCGGTCAGGGCAAAGACGACGACGCCCGCAGCTTCGAGCACTTGTCAGTTCGCCGGCTTGTCGCCGGCATCGGCAGCCGGGTTCTCCGAACCGTTGGCGGCCGGCTTCGGCGCGCCGGCGGAGACGCCGACCAGCGCCGGGCGCAGTACGCGCTCGCCGATCTTGTAGCCGGTCTGCACCACCTTTGAGACCAGGCCCTTGGCGATGCCGGCATCGGGCGCTTCGAACATCGCTTGGTGCAGGTTCGGATCGAACTTCTCGCCTTGCGGATCGATCTTGCGCACGCCGTGGCGTTCCAGCGTCTTGAGCAGCTCGCGCTCGGTCAGCTCGACACCCTCGACCACCGCCTTCAGCGCGTTGTCGGCAGCGGCCTGGGCCGTCTCCGGCACGCTTTCGAGTGCGCGGCGCAGATTGTCGGCCGAGCCGAGCAGGTCGCGCGCGAAGCTGGTCACCGCATAGGCCTTGGCGTCGGCGATCTCCCGCTCGGTGCGGCGGCGCAGGTTCTCCATCTCGGCGAGCGTGCGCAGCAGCTTGTCCTTGAAGTCGTCGCGCTCGGCTTCGGCCGTGGCAAGCGGATCGGGCGTCTGCGTCTCGTTCGCCTTCGCTTCGGTCGCGTCCTGATTCTCGGTTTCCGGCTTCGGATCGTCCTTCGCAGGGTTCTGCGTCATTCCATCATCCCAATCGTTGATCGTCATGCATCATTGCGGCGCGACCTCAACGGCCCGCCGGCTTCGCAGCCGATATCGGGCTTCGGCCGGGTGAAATCAAGCGCGAGCCATGGTCTTGGCCTTGCCGGAAGCCTGCTTGTCGACGTCCAGGTTGAACACGGCGAGCAGCGCCTGGCGGATCACCAGCTGCCGCCCGGTCGAAGTGATCTTCGCCCCGGTGAGGTCGGTGACGTAGAAGACGTCGACCGCCTTCTCGCCGAAGGTCGCGATATGGGCCGAGGCGATGTTGAGGTTGAGCTTCCCGATCGCGGTGGTGAGATCGTAGAGCAGGCCGGGCCGGTCGAGACCCGAAACCTCCAGCACCGTGTGCCGCGACGACAGGACGTTGTCGATGATGACTTCGGGCGCGACTTGGAAAGTTCCACCTCGCGGCGGCGGAGCGCGGCGCTGGGCGACGAGGTCGGCGATCTTGATTTCGCCTTTGAGGGCGCGTTCGATCGCCGCGGCGATCCGCTCGGCCCGGCGCAATTCGTCGTCGTCGCGCTCGAAGGCGCGCGAGACGAAGATCGTGTCGAGCACCAGCCCGTCGGTGGTGGTGAAGATCTGCGCGTCGACGATGTTGCCGCCGGCCGCGGCGCAGGCCCCGGTGACGATGGCGAGCAGGCGGGGATGGTCGGGCGCCAGCACGGTAAGCTCGGTCACGCCGCGGAACTGGTCGGTCTCGACCCGCGTCGCGGTGGTGCGGCCGGCGATCTCGGCCTCGCGCAGGAAGCGGGCGTGCTGTTCCTGCCGCTCGGGCTCGACCTTGAGCCAATAGGCCGGATAGTGCCGGGCGAGATAGGCGGCGCGCTCACCTTCAGTCCAGTCGGCGAGGCGCGCCTCCAGGGCCTGCTGCTTGCGCTCGACCCTGGCCTTGCGCTCGATGCCGGAATGGCCGCCGGCGAGCACGACCTCTGTTTCGTAATAGAGCGTGCGCAGAAGCTGGCCCTTCCAGCCGTTCCAGACGCCGGGGCCGACGGCCTTGATGTCGGCGACGGTCAGGACGAGCAGCAGCTTCAGCCGCTCCAGCGTCTGCACGATCGCCGCGAAGCTCTCGATCGTCTTGGGGTCGCCGAGGTCGCGGCTCTGGGCGACGGTCGACATGACCAGATGGTTCTCGATCAGCCAGATCACCGTCTCGGTCTGTGCTTCGGTCAGGCCGAGCCTCGGGCAGAGCTTCCGGGCGATGCGGGCACCGGCGACCGAATGGTCTTCCGGTCGGCCCTTGGCGATGTCGTGGAGGAAGAGCGCGACATAGAGCGCGCGCCGGTTGGTGATCGTCGCGAAGATCGAATTCGCCAGAGGATGCTCGGCTTCGAGCTTGCCGCCGTCGATCTCGGCGAGGATGCCGATCGAGCGGAGCAGATGCTCGTCGACCGTATAGTGATGATACATGTTGAACTGCATCATCGCGACGACGCGGCCGAAATCCGGGATGAAGCGGCCGAGCAGCCCGGATTCGTTCATCCGCCTCAGCACCGCCTCGGGCGAGCGCCGGGCTGTCAGGATCTCCAGGAAGATGCGATTGGCCTCGCGGTCCTGCCGCAATTGCGGGGTGACCAGCCGCAGCGACTGCGTCACCAGCCGGCTGGTGTCGGGATGGATGGCGAGATCGTCGCGGCTGGCGATCTCGTAGAGCCTCAGCAGGTTGACCGGGTCGCGCTTGAAGGCGTCGTCGTCGATGACGGCGAGGCGCTGGCCCTGCAGGGTGAAATCGGGATGGCCGAGCGCGCGCACCCGCCGGCGCTTGGTGAAGGAGCCGATCAGGCTGGTCAGGCTGGCGCGCGGCTTCTGCTGGCGCGCCTCCAGCGCGGCGCAGACGATCGCGGTGAGGTCGCCGACATCCTTGGCGACGAGGAAATAGGCCTTCATGAAGCGCTCAACCGGCGCCTGGCCACTGCGGCCGGCATAACCGATCGCGGCCGCGACCTGGCGCTGCAGGTCGAAGGAAAGTCGCTCTTCGGCCCGGCCGGTGATGAAGTGCATCCAGCAGCGCACCCGCCAGAGGAATTCCTCCGAGCGCTGGAACATCGCGAACTCGCGCGCATCGAACAGCCCGGCCTCGACCAGCTCGGCCGGGTCGTCGACGCGGTAGGAATACTTGGCGATCCAGAACAGCGTGTTGAGATCGCGCAGGCCGCCCTTGCCGTCCTTGACATTGGGCTCGACCAGATAGCGCGACGAGCCGGCGCGAGCGACGCGGCCCTCGCGCTCGGCGAGCTTGGCTTCGGTGAAGATTGGGGCCGTGCCCTCGGCGATCTCTGCACCATAGCGCCGGACGAGATCGGCGAACAAAGCCGCATCGCCGCAGATCAATCGCGCTTCCAGGAGCGCGGTGCGGATCGTCATGTCCGCCCGGCCCTCGCGGATGCAGTCGTCGACCGAGCGGACGGAATGGCCGACCTTCAGCTTCAGATCCCAGAGCGGATAAAGCATGGCCTCGACCACGCTCTCGCCCCAGGCGGTCTGCTTGTCGGGGAAAAGAAAGAGCAGATCGACATCCGAGCCCGGCGCCAGCGTCCCCCGACCGTAGCCGCCGACCGCGACCACGGCGATGCGCTCGCCGGCCGAGGGGTTCTCAACGGGATAGAAATGGCGTGTCGCCGCCGCGTGCAGGCTGGCGACGACGCTGTCCATCACGCCCGATAGCCGCTTGGCGCAGGACAGGCCATTGCGGGACTTGGCCAGGATCTCGCGCGCCGACTGGCGACCTTCCTCGAGATTGGCGTGCAGGGCACCAACCAAGGCACTGCGCAGGCGGTCGCGATCTCCATCCTTGAACTGCCGCGCCAATTTCCCGACTGCAGCGGTGGGATTGTCGATGAACTCGGCGAGGCGGGGGGCGGGCTTGTCGGGGGAGGGCGGCACTGAACGAGGCTCTTCGAGGCTTTCGGCAGACGCGGCGATGATCGATCCCTAGCACGAACGGGGCCAGCCGCGGAAACATAATTCAACATCGGTATAGTGTAGAATTATGTTTCTCACGCCATTTCATGTCTTGTTTGACAAAGAGAACGATCGAACCTATCAATCGGACACGCGCCGATTTGAGCCAGCAGCTTGCGGGCGCGAAACAAGTGCAGCTAAAGCGGGGGCGCCGGAGGCACGAGCCTCCACCCCTTCGCGCAAAATGGACCGAAGGGGAACGCCATGCCGATCATCTCATTTCCGACCCGCCGCGCCGTGCTCGCCGGCTTCGCTGCCGCTTCGCTCGCCTTTGGTAGCGCGCAGGCGCAGGCGCCGAAGGAGATCCGCGTCGACTACGCCACCTACAATCCGGTCAGCCTTGTCCTGAAGGATCGCGGCATCCTGGAGAAGGCGCTGGAGGCCGATGGCATCAAGGTGCGCTGGGTGCTCTCGGCCGGCTCGAACAAGGCGCTCGAATTCCTCAATGCCGGCTCGCTCGATTTCGGCTCGACCGCCGGCGCCGCCGCGCTGATCGCCAAGATCAACGGCAATCCGATCAAGTCGATCTATGTCTATTCACGGCCGGAATGGACGGCTCTGGTCACCGGCGCCAAGAGCGAGGTCACCAGGGTCGCGGACCTCAAGGGCAAGCGCGTCGCCGTCACCCGCGGCACCGATCCGCATATCTTCCTGGTCCGCTCGCTCGCCGAGGCCGGCCTGACCGAGAAGGACGTCAAGCTCGTGCTGCTGCAGCATGCCGACGGCCGGCTCGCGCTGGAGCGCGGCGATGTCGAGGCCTGGGCCGGGCTCGACCCGATGATGGCCGCCGCCGAGGTCGAGGCCGGCGCCAAGCTCTTCCATCGCAAGGCTGCCGACAATACCTGGGGCGTGCTCAATGTCCGCGAGGAGTTTTCCGAGAAGAACCCCGAGCTCGTCCGCAAGGTGCTCAAGGCCTATGAGGAGGCACGCGCCATCGCCCTCGCCAATCCGGCCGAGGTTCGGAAGGCACTGGTTGAGGCGACCAAGCTCTCCGACGCGGTGATCGAGCGCCAGCTCACCCGCACCGAGCTCACCCACAGCACGATCGGCCCCGCGCAAGCCGAGACGATCCTCGCCGCGGGCCTCGCGCTCCAGCAGGCCGGCGTCCTGCCCGCCAGTGCCGACGTCAAGGCGACGGTCGACGCGCTGATCGACAAGCGCTTTGCTGCGACGAACTGAGCGGGCATGATCCCGTCGCAATGAGTTCGATCGAGATCGCAGATGCCGTTGACGAGAAGCCGGCCGCGCCGCAAGCGCGGCCGGCTTCTCGCGTCGGCTTGCGGCTCGCAGGCTTCCTGCTGCCGGTCGTCCTCGCGATCCTCTGGGAGATCCTCGTCCGGGCCGGCCTCGCCAATGGCCGTTTGATGCCGCCGCCCAGCGTGGTCGGCAAGACGCTCTGGCAGCTCGCCGTCAGCGGCGAACTCTGGACCCATGCGGCGGCGACGCTCTGGCGCGTCGCCGCCGGCTTCGGCATCGGCGCTGCCGTCGGCACTGCCTTAGGCGCCCTGACCGGCGCCTTGCCACTGGCACGCGGCCTGCTCGACCCAACCCTGCAGGCCCTGCGCGCCATTCCCTCGATCGCCTGGGTGCCGCTCTTCATCCTCTGGTTCGGCATCTTCGAGGCCTCGAAGGTGGCGCTGATCGCGGTCGGCGTCTTCTTCCCGGTCTATCTCGGCGTCGCCGCAGCGATCCTCTCGATCGACCGCAAGATCGTCGAGGTCGGCCGCGTCTTCCGCCTCGGCCGGCTCGCCATGATCCGCCGCGTCCTGCTGCCGGCGATCCTGCCCGACTGGTTCACGGCGCTGCGCGGCGGCCTCGGCCTGGGCTTCATGTTCGTCGTCGCCGCCGAGATCATGGGTGCGAGCGAGGGGCTCGGCTATCTCCTGGTCGATGGCCAGCAGCTCGGCCGCCCCGATACGATCATCGCCGCGATCATCGCCTTCGCCGTGCTCGGCAAGCTGGCCGACGGCTTGCTGCTCGCGCTGACGCGCCCCTTCCTCGCCTGGCAAGACACCGCCAGGGACAGGCTCTGAGGGCGCGCGATGCTGACCTTCGACCACCTCTCCAAGACCTATGCCGACGGCACCCGTGCATTGTCCGGCATCGACATCTCCGTCGCCGCCGGCGAGATCCTGGCGCTGGTCGGCGGCTCCGGCTGCGGCAAGACCACTTTGCTGCGCCTCGTCGCCGGGCTCGACCGTCCGAGCGAAGGCCGAATCCTGCTCGACGACGCCGCGATCACCGAGCCACGCGCCGATGTCGGCGTGATCTTTCAGGAGCCGCGCCTGCTGCCCTGGCTCTCGGTCGCCGACAATGCCGGTTTCGGCCTGAGCCATCTGCCGGCGGCCGAGCGTGCGCGCCTCGTCACCGGGGCGCTCGCCCGTGTCGGCCTCGCCGGCTACGAGGCGCGCTGGCCGCGTGAGCTCTCCGGCGGCCAGCAGCAGCGCGTCGCCATCGCCCGCGCTCTGGTCACCCGGCCCAAGCTTTTGCTGATGGACGAGCCCTTCTCGGCGCTCGACGCCACCACGCGCGCCAGCCTGCACGGCCATCTCCTCGCGCTTTGGGAGGAGAGCCGGCCGACCGTGGTGATGGTCACCCATGATGTCGAAGAAGCCGTGACGCTGGCCGATCGCATCGTCGTGATGCAGCCCAGGCCCGGCCGCATCTTCGACGAGCTCGACAACCCGCTGACCCGTCCGCGCGACCGGCTTTCACCGGCGTTCGAGGCGACCAAGCGCGAGGCGTTGCGCACGCTCGACCGCTCGCTCACCGATAGCGAGCCGCGCCAGCACAAGGTAGCCGAGAGCGCCGGCATGTGGTGGTGAGCCGCGGCGGGGCCATGGCAATCTGGCGGCGATGACAGCTTCTCCTACTCCTCGCACCGCGATCACCACGGCCCGGCTTGCTTTGTGCCCGTCGACGGTGGCCGATGCCGAGCGCGCCTTCGAGATCCAGTCCGACTGGGCGGTTACGCGGATGCTGCGGAGGGCCTCGTTCCCGCCCGACCGCACTGAGATCGAAGCCTGGTTCGCCGACCATCCGCGCGAATGGGCGGCGGGGGAGGCGTATCGCTTCGCTGCGACGGTCGATGGCCGGATGATCGGTCTGGTTGACATCGACGAGATCGCGAACGGCGAGGGCGAGCTCGGCTACTGGTTCGAGCAGGCATCCTGGGGGCAAGGCTTCGCCTCCGAGGCGGCGAGGGCGGTGGTCCGGTTCGCGTTCGCCGGAGCGGGCCTTTCCTCGCTCCGCTCGGCCCATGCGGCTGACAATGCCGCGTCGGGCCGGGTGCTGACCGGGTTCGGTTTCCGCTTGCTCGACCAGGTCGAGCGCCCCTCGCGCTCGCGCGGTGAGACGATCCTGCAATGCCGCTACCAACTCGCACGCAACGACTTTGCCTGATGCGATCGACTGTTTGACAAAACGGACGCTCAGACCTTATGAAAGGACACGCGCCGATTTGAGCCTCAGCTTGCGGGCGCGAAACAAATGCAGCTAAAGCGCGGGACGACGGGACGGCTCGATGCCGTCGACGCTCCCTCCGCCTTGTTTTGGAAGGAGCCAGTCGATGTCGGTCGTTCTGCACAATCTCTCCCGCTTGTCCGATACTGCTCTGCCGCGTCCGGTGGCTGGCGAGGTCGTGGCGCTGCTCGGCGCACCCGAGGTGCGGGCGGCGGCGCTGCGCGGTTTCGCCGGCTTGCGGGCTGACGAAGGAACGGTGCCGACCGCCGAGATCGGCCTGCTCTGTTCCAGGCCGCACTTCTTCCCCTGGCTCAGCCTCGGCGAAAACCTCGCCTTCGCTTTGCCGAGGGCGACGCCGTTCGAGCGCGAGGGGCTGATCGCCAATGTGCTGGTCCGCGTCGGCCTTGCCGCGCAGGCGGCGCAGCGGCCGGGAACGCTCTCGGCAGAGGACTTGCTGCGGCTCGCCATTGCCCGCCTCCTGCTGGTCAGGCCGCGCCTGCTGCTGATCGGCGAGCCTTTTGCGGCGCTGGATACGCCGGCGCGCGAGCGGCTTGCCGCCTTCCTGCCGGAGCTCTGTGCGCAGGGGCGTCCCGCCGTGGTCGTCGCTACGGGCTCGGTCGAGGAAGCCCTGCGCGTGGCCGACCGCATTCTCGTCCTGCCGCAGCAGCCGGGTCCCATCGCCTTCAGCCTCGACAACCTGCTCGCCCGCCCGCGCGAGGAAGGCTCCGTCGGCTTCGTCGCCTTGCGCCGCGAGTTGCGCCGGGCGCTCGAAAAGGAGAGCCGGCATGTCGCGCCGGAGGTAGAGGCGGCAGCCTGAAGCGGTTAGACAAGCCGCGACCGGTTTCTTCTACCCCAGGGATCATGACCATGGACGTTACCGCGCTGCGCGCTCTGCAGGCCCCGCTCAAGGACAAGTATCGTGAGGCGCCCGATGCGGCGGTGATCACGCTGAAGGCCAAGGGCGAACTCGACGACCAGCACATTGCCTGCAAGGTCGAGACCGGCCGGGCGATCGCGCTCGCTGGCCTGCATCCGGCGACCGGCGGCTCCGGTGCCGAACTCTGCTCCGGCGACATGCTGCTCGAGGCGCTCGTCGCCTGCGCCGGCGTCACGCTGAAGGCGGTGGCGACCGCGTTGGAGATCGAGCTGAAGAAGGGCACGGTCCGGGCCGAGGGCGATCTCGATTTCCGCGGTACGCTCGGCGTCGCCAAGGACGCAGCGGTCGGCTTCAAGGCGATCCGCCTCTCCTTCGACGTCGAGACCGACGCGCCGCAGGAGAAGCTCGATACCCTGCTCAAGCTGACCGAGCGCTATTGCGTCGTCTTCCAGACGCTGAACGTGAAGCCGGAGCTTTCGGCCAATCTCGGGCGGGCCTGATCAGGCCGGCAGCGGGCGCGGCGATCCATCCGCTTCCGTTGCTTCCGGTTCCTGCGAGATCGGCGCCGTCATCGGGTCGATAATGGCGAAGGGGCGCTCGGACATCTGTTCGGGCGCGGCGCGCTGGCGGATGCGCAGCGCGGCGAGGGCGGCGAGCAGGGCGCTGATCGCGGCCATGAAGTAGAGCAGGCCGTTGATGTCGAGCCGCGCCATCACCTGCGCGCCGAGGATCGGGCCGAGCGCCGAGCCGATGCCGCTGACCAGGATCAGCCGGCCGCTGACGGCGACGACTCGATCCTGCGGCATGCGGTCGAGCGCATGTGCGACGCAGACCGGGTAGAGCGTCGACATGAAGCCGCCGAGCAGCGCGGCGACCGGCAGCACGGCCCCGAGATGGCGCGGCACGAGGTCGAGCGCGACGGCCGCGACCGAGAAGCCGAGCGCCAGCCCTGCCAGCACGATCCGGCGGTCGCCGCGATCGGAGAAGCGGCCGACCGGAACCTGGAAGGCGAAGCCGCCGAGCACCGCGACTAGCATGAACAGCGCGATCGTCTCCTGGGGAATGGCGTTGCGCGCCATCCAGGCCGGGAACAGGGCATAGAAGGCGCTGCTGATCATGCCGGCGATCACGCAGCCGATCACCGAGATCGGCGCCTGGCGCGTCAGCTCGCCATAGGGCAGCGAGGCTTCCGGCTTGAGAACCGGTGCTTCGGCACGGGTCGCGCTGACCATCACCAGCGCTAGGGCGAACAGCGCGACGATGATGTTGAACGGCATGGCCGTTTCGACCGGCAGCTTGCCGATCAGCAATTGTCCGGCGGCGAGCGCGAGGAAAGTGCCGACCATGTAGATCGAGAAGATGCGGCCGCGCTGCTCGGGCGGAGCTTTGGCGTTGAGCCAGCTCTCGGTGGTGATGAACAGGCCGACGCAGCCGATGCCGATCGCCATCCGGCACAGGATCCAGCCCATCGGCGAGATGAAGAGCGGCATCGCAGCAGTCCCGACCACGACCATGCCGGCGAAGGCGGCATAAGCCCGGATGTGGCCGATGCGCTGGATCCCCTGCCCGCACCAGACCGCGCCGATGGTGAAGCCGACGAAATAGGCGCTGAGCACGATGCCCGTCAGCGTCGCGCCGAAGCCCTCGCTGGTCAGCCGCAGCGACAGGAACGTGTTGAAGAAGCCGTTGGCGAGCTGCACGAGGCTCGTCGCGGCGATGAGCGTTCCGATCTGGACGAGCAAGGTTGGCGGCCTCCGGCGATGGTCGGGGAATGCCCCAACTCAACGCCGGAATGTGATCTCGCCATGGCGCGCCGGATGAAACATCCGGCGCCGCGTCATTCCGCCGCCTTCAGCTTGACGGCTTTGGCGAAGGGCAGTTGTGGCTCGTTCGGGCGGGCATCGTCGAATTCGAGCGCGCCGATCTTCTCGGCCCGGCCGGTGACCTTGCCGGCCGAGGTCTTGATCTGGCTGACGTCGTCCTGCGCCTGGCGGAAATGGTTGTCGAGTTTGTCGACACGGTCGCCGAGCCGGCGGACATCGTCGAGCAATTTGCCGACCTCGGACTGGATGACACGCGCTTCCTCGCGCATGCGGGCATCGCGCACCAGCGACTGCATCAGTTGGATCGCCAGCGCCAGCAGCGAGGGCGAGACGATCATCACGCGCGCCCGGTGCGCCTTCTGGATTACGTCGTCGAAATGCTCGTGCAGATCGGCATAGATCGCTTCCGACGGCACGAAGAGCAGCGCCATGTCCTGCGTCTCGCCGGGCAGGAAATAGCGCTCGGCGATGTCCTTAACGTGCTGGCCGACATCGGCGCGCACCCGGGCCGAGGCCTGCTTCTTGGCATCGTCGCCGCGCGCCTCGCGCAGCATGGTGAAACTCTCCAGCGGGAACTTGGCGTCGATGACGAGGCCACGCCCGTCGCCGGGCAGGGTAACCAGGCAGTCCGGCCGCTTGCCGCTCGAGAGCGTCGGCTGGAAGGTGAAGAACGCGGCGGGCAGCCCGTCGCGGATGATCGCCTCCATCCGGCCCTGGCCATAAGCGCCGCGCGCCTGCTTGTTGGCGAGCACGTCCTTCAGCGTCACCACCTCGCCGGTGAGCTCGGTCAGGTTCTTCTGGGCGTTGTCGATGACGGCGAGCCGCTCCTGCAATTTGCCGAGGCTCTCATTGGTCTGGCGGACATTCTGCTCCAGCCCGGCGCCGACCTGCTGGCGAAGCCCGTCCATCCGGTCGGCGACGAGACGTGCGAGGTCGCCCTGCCGGGTCGAAAGGATCTCGGCCATGGTCTGCATGCGCCCGGCGAGTTCGGCCTGCTGCCGGTTCATCTCGGCGACCTTGTCGTCCATCTCGCGGGCGCGCTCGGCCGCCATCGCCGCCTCGATCTCGCGCCGGCGCGAGCCGCGCCAGGACGAAAACAGCGCCAGCACGAGCAGGAGAAGCGTCAGGCCGGCGAAGCCGAAGGCGGCCTCGGCCCAGCTCACGGGCCGCTCCAGCAGGACAAAGGCGATCTGGTTCATGCCACAAGCCTACACGATTCGAGCGGCAATTCCAGAACATAAGCGGAACAGTTTGACCGCTTCCACACAAGTGCTTTATGTCGCGGCAACTCCTGAACACCGTCCCAGAGCGCCCTATGGCCATTCGCCCCCTCGTCATCCTGCCCGACTCGATGCTGCGCAAGGTTTCCACGCCGATCGGCGACATCACGCCGGAGATCCGCAAGCTGGCGGAAGACATGCTGGAGACGATGTACGACGCGCCGGGAATCGGGCTCGCCGCGATCCAGATCGGCGAGCCGGTCCGCCTTGTCACCCTCGACGTCTCGAAGAAGGCCGAGGAAGGCGAGGAGCAGAAGCGCGAGCCGATGGTCCTGATCAATCCCGAAGTGACCTGGCGCTCGGAGGAGCACAGCTCCTATGAGGAGGGCTGCCTCTCGATTCCCGAGTATTACGAAGAGGTCGAGCGGCCGGCCCGGGTCAAGGTCAGCTACCGCGATCTCGACGGCAAGGCGCAGGAGGTCGAGGCCGACGGCCTGCTCGCCACCTGCCTGCAGCACGAGATCGACCATCTCAACGGTGTGCTCTTCATCGACTACCTGTCGCGGCTGAAGCGCGACCGGGTGAACAAGCGCTTCGCCAAGCAGGCGAAACGGGACAGCGCGGCCTGAGCGGCTGGAGCGTTAGAGCATGAGCTTGCGCGTCATCTTCATGGGCACGCCGGATTTCGCCGTGCCCACCCTGACCGAGATCATCGGCCAGGGCCACGAGGTCGTCTCGGTCTACACCCGCGCCCCGGCGCCGGCCGGGCGCGGCATGGACTTGAGGCCCTCGCCGGTCCAGGTCACGGCCGAGCGCTTCGGCATCCCGGTGTTCTCGCCGAAGACGCTGAAGAACGCCGAGGCGGCCGAGATCATGGCCTCGCATCAGGCCGATGTCGCCGTTGTTGTCGCCTATGGCCTGATCCTGCCCAAGGCGATCCTGGAGGTGCCGGAGCTCGGCTGCCTCAATCTGCATGCCTCGCTGCTGCCGCGTTGGCGCGGCGCTGCGCCGATCCAGCGCGCCATCATGGCGGGCGATGCCGAGACCGGCGTCTGCGTGATGAAGATGGAAGAAGGGCTCGACACCGGCCCCGTCGCCATGGTCGAGCGGCTTGCGATCGACGGCAATGCCACCGCCGGCGAGATGCATGATCGGCTCGCCAGCCTCGGTTCCGACCTGATGGTGCGGGCGCTCGCGGCGCTCAGCCGTGGCGGCCTGCGCTTCACGCCACAGCCCGAGGAGGGCGTCACCTATGCCAGCAAGATCGGCAATGACGAGGCGAAGCTGAGCTGGAACCGGCCGGCGCAGCAGGTCCACGATGTCGTGCGCGGACTCTCGCCCTTCCCGGGCGCCTTCGTCGAGGTCGATCTCGGCAAGGGGCCGGAGCGGCTGAAGCTGCTGCGTACTGCCCGTGCCGGTGGCGCGGCGGAGCCGGGCACGCTGCTCGACGACGAGGGTACGGTCGCCTGCGCGGTCGGGGCGGTGAAGCTCCTCCAGGTCCAGCGCGCCGGCAAGGGGCCGATGAGCGCCCAGGAGTTCCTGCGTGGCGCAAGGCTGTCTGCTGGATCGAAGCTGTAGCGATGCCGCGCTACAAGCTCGTCATCGAATATGACGGCACACCCTTCTCAGGCTGGCAGCGCCAGCTCAATGGGCCGTCCGTGCAGCAGAGCGTCGAGGAGGCGATCGAAGCCTTCTGCGGCCACGCCGTGCGCCTGCATTGCGCCGGACGGACCGATGCCGGCGTCCACGCCACTCATCAGGTCGCCCATGTCGATCTCGCCAAGGACTGGCGGACCGACGTTGTCCGCGACGCCAGCAATGCGAGGCTGAAGCGCCTGCCCGTCGCGGTGCTGAGTGCCGAGGCGGTGCCCGACAGCTTCGATGCCCGCATCTCGGCCATGCGGCGCTACTATATCTACCGCATCCTCGATCGGCGGGCGCAGCCGGCGCTCGATGCGAACCGCGTCTGGCACGTGCCGGTCAAGCTCGACCATGAGGCGATGGACCGGGCCGCCAAGGCGCTGATCGGCCATCACGATTTCACCACCTTCCGCGCTGCCGAATGCCAGGCCAACAGCCCGCTGCGGACGCTCGATCGCTTCGACTGCCGGCGCGAGGGGGCCGAGATCGTCGCTTACGTCCACGCCCGCTCCTTCCTGCATCATCAGGTCCGCTCCATGGTCGGCTGCCTGAAGATGGTCGGCATGGGGCGCTGGCCGGAGAACAAGGTCGGCAAGGTGCTGGCGGCGCGCGACCGTTCGCAATGCGCCGCGCTGGCGCCGCCCTGCGGGCTCTATCTCGCCGGCGTGGACTACTAGAACCGGGTCAGAATCCGGCCAGCCCGAAGGTCCGGATCACGGAGTAATCCGCCAGCAGGCTGGCGCAGGCGACCGCTCCGGCGGCACCGCTCTCGGCGCCGAAAGCGGCGCGCGCCACGCAATAACGCAGCCTCAGCACGATCGTCGCGAAGGCGAGGGTCTGGAAGGTGGCGATGCCCGGATTGGACCATCCCAGCGCGAACACCGTCGCCGGCACGGCCATCAACGCCGCGGAAAGGATGCCGGCCCAGTTCCAGGCGATGATGAAGCCGGTAAAGCGCGGATTCTGGGCGAGGTTCGGCGCAATCGCGACCAGCAATGCCGGCACGGCCAGGACCGCCAGCATCTCTGCGGTGACCACTGCCGCGAGGAGCCCGGGGGCGTCGAAGAGCCCGCCACTGTTCGGGAGGCCCGCGAGCGTTCGCTCGGCCGCCAGCACGGGGATCATCGAGGGAATGGTAAGGATGAGTGCGAGATAGGAGCGCCAGAAGCCGTCGCGGCTGAGGTCGAGATCAGGCAGGGCTTTCGCGTCGGCCCATAGCAATCGCCATGAGGCGGCGAGCGATCGCGTCACATCGTCGGCAGCAAGCCTCATGGCCCAACCCTCCGGACGTCACGGCATTAGACTTTCGTCTAACTGTGACCGCCAGGGTCGGTTCCGTCAAGCGTGCTGCGCTGCGGCGAAATAATCCGTCAGTAACCGATGCGTGATACGCTCCAGCGTTATCAGATCGGCAGTCGCCACCCGCTCGTCAACCTGGTGCATGGTCTGGCCGACGACGCCGTATTCGACCACCGGGCAGTAGTTCTTGATGAAGCGTGCGTCGGAGGTGCCGCCGGTGGTCGACAGCGCCGGGCGCTTGCCGGTCTCGGCCGCGACGGCATCCGCGACCATCGCGACGAACGGCCCAGGTTGGGTCAGGAAGGCAACCGCATTGGTCGGCTCGAAGCTGAGTTCGTAGCGCACGGCATTGCCCGCCGCCTCATGCAGCCGCCGCTCGATCTCGGCCGCCAGGGTCTCCGGCGTCCAAAGGTCGTTGAAACGGATGTTGAACACGGCTTTGGCCTGCGCCGGGATCACATTGGTCGCGGGATTGCCGACATCGAGCGTCGTCACTTCGAGATTGCTCGGGTCGAAATGCTCGGTGCCGGCGTCGAGAGGGCTTGCCTCGAGCCCGGCCAGCAATCGGACCATGCCGCGGATCGGGTTCTGAGCGAGGTGCGGATAGCCGACATGGCCCTGCACGCCCTGGACGGTGAGCTTGCCGGTCAGCGAGCCGCGCCGGCCGATCTTGATCATGTCGCTCATCGCGGCTGGATTGGTCGGCTCGCCGAGCAGGCAATGGTCGAAGCGCTCGCCGCGCTGGTCGGCCCAGGCCAGCAGCTTGATCGTGCCGTTGACGGCCGGTCCCTCCTCGTCGCCGGTGACGAGGAAGGCGATCGAGCCCGGCGCGTCCGGATTGGCGCGGCGATAGCGGATCGCGGCCGCGACCATGGCGGCGAGCCCGCCCTTCATGTCGCAGGCGCCGCGGCCATAGAGCACGCCGTCTTCGATCTCGGCCGCGAACGGATCACGCGTCCAGGCGGCGAGGTTGCCGGGCGGAACGACGTCGGTGTGACCGGCGATGGCGAAGACCGGCCCCTCGCTGCCGATGCGGGCATAGAGGTTCTCGATATCGGGCATGCCGGGTTCGGAGAACACCGGTTGCTCGACGCTGAAGCCCTCGGCTCTCAGCACGGAGCCGAGCAGCGCGAGTGCGCCGCCTTCGGCCGGCGTCACTGAAGGACAGCGCACCAGGGCCTGGGTGAGGGCGATCGGATCGGTGGGGTCGAAGTCAAGGGAGGCGGGTGCGGTCTGGCTCATCGAGCCGGTTTAGCAGTCGCGGTTTGCTCCGCAAGCTCCGCATCATCGTAGTCGACCCCCGGCATCAAGCCGAGGTCGACCAGTGCGACCAGCCAGGCCATCGTCGAGATCGCGATCAGCGAGGGCGCCCAGGTATAGCCGAGCAGGGGCTGCAACTCGCGCGGCAGCACGATGGCGCAGACCAGCAGGATGCCGAAGAACGGCGAGCCGCCTCGATCGGCTGCGCGTTTCGCTGCCAGTGCAGACCAGGGGAAAAGGGCGAAGACATTGATGAAGGCGACCAGCATCGCTGCGCTTCGGCCATCCATCAGGCTGGCTGCCCCCCATTGGATCGCCAACAGGCCGAATGCGAGCGCGATGCTGCCGAGCCAGAACTGGCGCAGGCCTATTCGGCCGTCGGGATCTGTGAACAGGCGGATTGCGGACATGCATCAAGCTCCGATTCCGCACTTTTGCATGCCGGAGCCTTCGAATGAAGCTTATGATGAACAAAAGGTTAATGCGTCAGAACCGATTGTTCTGGCGGAGAAATAGCTTGAACCCGGCCGGGCGCGCCGCTAGCTGCGAGACGTTCTCCGGATTTTCGAGGAGGCCATTCTGCCTGGCTGGCGGATGGCAGGTTGACTGAGCGGCGCCGTCGCGCCGCCGAGCGAGGTTATGGGCATGACCATTCGTCTGCACCGCGGCGATCTTCCTGATGGCTTCGAGCCGGGGCCGGTTCTGGCGATCGACACCGAGACGCTCGGCCTCAACCCGCAGCGCGACCGGCTCTGTGTGGTGCAACTCTCGCGCGGCGACGGCACCGCCGACGTCGTGCAGATTCCGAAAGGCGCCCCGGCGCCGGCCAATCTCTGCCGCATCCTCGCTGACGCGAGCGTGCTGAAGCTCTTCCATTTCGCCCGCTTCGACATCGCCGCGCTGGAGAAGGCCTTCGGCGTCGTCACCACGCCGGTCTACTGCACCAAGATCGCCTCCAAGCTGGTGCGCACCTACACTGATCGGCATGGGCTGAAGGATCTCGTCCGCGAATTGCTCGGCGTCGAATTGTCGAAGCAGCAGCAATCCTCGGACTGGGGCGCCGATACATTGACTGAAGCCCAGCTTGGCTACGCCGCCTCCGATGTGCTGCACCTGCACGCCCTGAAGGCGAAGCTCGACGTCTTGCTGGAGCGCGAGGGGCGCGTGCATCTCGCCAAGGCCTGTTTCGACTTCCTGCCGACGCGCGCCGAACTGGATCTCGCCGGCTGGCCTGAGGTCGACATCTTCGCGCATACATAAATTTGAGGTATTTGAGATTAAGGTCATTCGTCTGGTGGTTTGCCGGACCGGTTGCTGTTGCCTGTCAGCGTGCGCTGGTTTGACATGAAAAAGCCGCTGGTGGCTGGCAATGGGCGGGCATGAGCTTGGCGATCACATCTCCTGAAACGCGCAGTCCGGCGGCGATTCGGGCGCAGATGCGGCAGAGCGCCTTCCAGGCAGCGCGCCGGCATTCTGTGCTCGTGCGCCTGCTGCGCCGGGTGATTCCGGTCGGGGCCGTGGTCGCAGTGGTCGGGCTGGTCGTCGTCCCCTTCCTCAACCCGCTGCGCCATGTCGGCAATCTCTCGCTGGGCGGGATCAGCATGTCCGGCGGCAAGGTCGTGATGGAGGCGCCGAAGCTTGCCGGCTACCGCAAGGACAGCAGCCCTTACGAGGTCACGGCGGACTCGGCCCTGCAGGACGTGCGCAATCCCACGCAGATCGAGCTGGTCAAGATGACCGCGCGCGTGCTGATGAAGAGCGAGGGTTGGATCAACATCAACGCCCAGAGCGGCCTTTTCGACCAGCAGAAGGAGAAGCTGAAGCTGGTCGACGATGTGAAGATCCGCACCGATTCGGGCTATGATATCCGCATGCGCACGGCCGATGTCGACTTCAAGGGCGGGACCGTCAACTCACGCGAGCCGGTCAAGGTCAATCTCGGCACGACCACGGTCGACGCCGATACGCTTGACGTGAAGGACAACGGAGCGCTCATCACATTCGAGGGGCGTGTGCACGTCCTGATCGAGAACGCGCCGGCCCGCAGCCTGGCCGGGCCCGAGCGCGAAGGCAGCACACCCAATCTCGAAGCCCTGAAGCCGGCTGCGAAGCCGTGAGGCCATAAGAGACCAGTGACGGAACGCCGATGAAACCTTTCGTTCTCGCTCTTGCCGCCCTGATCGCGCCGGCTCTGTCCGTCGCGGCCTTTGCTCAGCAGCCGCCGGCCCGCTCCGGCTCGGCTCCCGCGGCCGCAGCAACCACGGCGCCGGCCAAGCCGGCCAAGCCGCGTGGCGGCGCGCCGGGCTCGCCCTTCGGCGGCATGGGCGGCGACAGCAAGGAGCCGATCAAGATCGACGCCAACAAGCTCGATGTGCTCGACAAGGACAATAAGGCGGTCTTCTCCGGCAATGTCGTCGCCGTGCAGGGCGAGACGACGGTGCGCTGTTCTGTGATGACGGTGTTCTATGAAGGCCGTGGCCAGGGTGGCACGCCAAAGCCGGCGCAGCCGGCCGCGCAGGGTCAGGGCGGCAATGACGGTGCGATCAAGCGCATCGAATGCTCCGGCCCGGTCACCGTCGTCTCGAAGACCCAGGCCGCGACTTCGGACAACGCCGTGTTCGACCGCGCCAACAATCAGGTGATCATGACCGGCAACGTCGCCCTGAACGACGGCCCGAACATCACCCGCGGCGACAAGCTCGTCTATAACACCGAGACTGGCGTCGCCAACGTGACGTCGAGCGGGCGCGTCCAAGGCTTCTTCGTGCCGAACCAGGGCGAGGAAGGCAAGGACAAGAAGGACAACAAGGCGGGCGCCAAGCCGGCGGCCGCGCCGACCAACTGATCTTCCCTTGCGGCAGGGGTGGCTGCAAGAAGGCGTTGCCAGTTCGGCGCGCCTCGCATACCAGAGCGGACCCATGTCGAACGCCAGAACCTCGCGCTTCCTCCTGTGACGGTATCCATCTCCCCGCCTCCCGAGGCTGCCCAGCAGGCGCAGCCCAATCCGACGCGGCCGGCCAAGGCGCCGGCGGCGCGACCGGGTCTGTTCGCCAGGCTTTTCGGCAAGGGCAAGCAGGAGGCCGAGGACGAAGCGGATGCAGGTCCCATCGCCAGTGCCGTCGGCGGCGCCGGCATTCTCGCCGTCAGCGGCCTGCGCAAAACCTATGGCGCCCGCAATGTCGTGAGCGAGGCCTCGCTCTATGTCCGCAATGGCGAAGCCGTCGGTCTGCTCGGGCCGAACGGCGCCGGCAAGACCACGATCTTCTACATGATCACCGGCCTGGTCAGCGCCGATATGGGCGTGATCTCGCTCGAAGGGAACGACATCACCAACCTGCCGATGTACCAGCGCGCCCGGCTCGGCATCGGCTACCTGCCGCAAGAGGCCTCGATCTTCCGCGGCCTCTCGGTCGAGGACAATATTCGCGCCGTGCTCGAAGTGGTCGAGCCGAACCGCAAGAAGCGCGAGCGCGAGCTCGACAAGCTGCTCGACGAATTCAACATCACCCGCCTGCGCAAGGCGCCGTCGATCGCGCTTTCGGGCGGCGAGCGCCGTCGTTGCGAGATCGCCCGCGCGCTCGCCGGCCGTCCGTCCTTCATCCTGCTCGACGAGCCCTTCGCCGGCATCGATCCGATCGCGGTCGGCGACATCCAGGAGCTGGTGCGGCAATTGACCGATCGCGGCATCGGCGTGCTGATCACCGACCACAACGTCCGCGAGACGCTCGGCCTGGTCGATCGCGCCTACATCATCCATTCCGGCCGGGTGCTGACCGAAGGCTCGCCAGCCGAGATCATCGCCAATGCCGATGTCCGCCGCGTCTATCTCGGCGAGGATTTCCGGCTCTGAGCGGGCTGGTGCTGCGGCTTTCCGGATCGCGGGCGTTGCAGTGCATTAACTTCCCGACGCAAAAGCCCGCATCGGGCTTTGACGCCGCTGCACTGCACAGCTAGTCTGTCTCACAGGCAAGAACCGTGCCGAATTGCCGCAGGCTGAGGAGTCGGGATCGCGATGGCGATGATGCCACGCATGGAGCTGCGCCAGGGCCAGTCCCTGGTGATGACGCCGCAATTGCTGCAGGCGATCAAGCTGCTCCAGCTCTCCCATCTCGAATTGCAAAGCTTCGTCGAAGGCGAGCTGGAGCGCAATCCGCTGCTGGAGCGCGGCGACGAGGCGCCTGAAGCGGCTGCGCTCAACGGCTCCAGCGAAAGTCCGCTTGCCGCCGACGCTGAGAGCTATGCTCGCGCCGAGAGCCTCAACACCCAGGAAGGGATCGAAGGCAGGCTCGGCACCGGGCTCGACAACGTCTTCCAGAACGAACAGCCCAAGGCGGCGCGGCTGGAGACGCAAGGGACAGACAGCCTGCCGATCATTGGCGGCGCCTATGGCGGCTCCGGCGGCTCCTTCGACGAGGGGCCGGACGGCTTCGAGAACGGGCTAACCAGCGAGCTCTCGCTGCATGAGCATCTCAGCGCCCAGCTCGATCTTGCTGTGACCGCGCCGGCCGAGCGGCTGATCGGCCGTCACATCATCGATGGCGTCGATGATTCCGGCTATCTGACGGAGCCGCTTGTCGACATCGCCGAGCGGCTCGGCGTCGATCTCGCCAGGGTCGAGCAGGTGCTCGGCATCGTCCAAGGCTTCGATCCCAGCGGCGTCGCCGCTCGCGATGTCGGCGAGTGTCTGGCGATCCAGCTGCGCGACCGCAATCGCTATGACCCGGCAATGCAGGCCCTGATCGCCAACCTGCCGCTGCTGGCCAGGCGCGACTATGCCGCCCTCAAGCGCATCTGCGGCGTCGATGACGAGGACATCGCCGACATGGTCGCCGAAATCCGGCGGCTCGATCCCAAGCCCGGGCGCGCCTTCGGCGGCTCGGCGGCCGAGACGGTGGTGCCGGATGTCTTCATCCGTGCCGCGCCTGATGGCTCCTGGCTGGTCGATCTCAACCCCGACACGCTGCCGCGCGTGCTGGTCAACCAGACCTATCATGCGCGCGTCTCGAAATCGGCGCGCAACGATGCGGACAAGGCCTTCATCGCCGAATGCCTGCAGACGGCGAACTGGCTGACCCGTTCGCTCGAGCAGCGCGCCCGCACGATCCTCAAGGTCGCCAGCGAGATCGTGCGCCAGCAGGATGGCTTTTTCGCCCATGGCGTCGAGCATTTGCGGCCGCTCAACCTCAAGACGGTGGCCGATGCGATCGGCATGCACGAATCGACGGTCTCGCGCGTTACCTCGAACAAGTATCTCGCCTGCTCGCGCGGGGTCTTCGAGATGAAATACTTCTTTTCCGCAGCGATCGCTGCGACCGGTTATGGCGAGGCGCACTCGGCTGAAGCCGTGCGCCACCGCATCAAGCAGATGATCGACGATGAGCCGCCACGGGACGTGCTCTCCGACGACGCGATCGTCGTGAAGCTGAAGGCTAACGGCATCGATATCGCCCGGCGTACCGTGGCGAAGTACCGGGAATCGCTGCGCATTCCCTCCTCGATGGAGCGGCGCCGCGAAAAGGCGGCGATGGCGCTCGCCGGCCGCTGACCAGCACGTCGATTCAGATCGATTTTGCGCCGCAGCGTAAAGCGCTCGGCACGTCATGAGCCGCTCGCAGCTTGGCCCTGCCGCTCGTGCAACTGCGCCGTTCCGCACATTGACAACCCCATGAGGGCGTTCTTACCTCCTTGGGATGGTCGGCTACTGACCATGGCGACAAGAAGGGGAAGCACTCCATGAGCTTGCGAATCTCCGGCAAGAATCTCGATGTCGGCGCGGCCCTCCGCGGGCAGGCCGAAACCAGGGTCGCCGCAGCGTTGGGCAAGTACTACGAGGGCGGCTATCAGGGCCACATCACCGTCGGCAAGGACGGCACCGCCTTCAAGACCGACGGCGTCCTGCATCTGTCTTCCGGCATCACCCTCGAAGCCTCTGCCACCGCGCACGACCCTTATGCCAGCCTCGACAAGATGGCCGAGCGCATCGAGAAGCGGCTGCGCCGCTACAAGCGCCGGCTGAAAGATCGCTCCGCAGCGGCCAACGGGCGCGAGCCGCTGATGGAAATCCCCAGCTATGTGATCGCCGCTCCCGATGACGACGTCGAGGAGCATGAGGCCGATCACGCTGGCGAGAACCCGGTGATCGTGGCGGAATCGACCAAATCCCTGCACCAGATGACGGTCGTCGACGCGGTCGCCGAGCTCGATCTGACCGGCGCGCCTGTGGTTATCTTCCGCCATGCTGGCAATGGCCGCATGAACGTCGTATACCGCCGCCGCGACGGCAATATCGGCTGGATCGATCCGCCGGCTTCTCTTTCTTGAAGTCCCGCCGCTGATGGAATTCGGGTGCAGGCCGGGATGCCGGTGGCGCCCGCGTTCCGGCACGGGACATGCATGGATTGGCCTATGACGCTGACCGATCTTCTCCGGCCCGACGCGGTGATCTCGCCGCTGCGCGCCAACAGCAAGAAGCAGGCTCTGCAGGAACTGGCGCAGCACGCAGCCCTGCTCACTGGCCTGCCCGAGCGCGAACTGTTCGAATCCCTGCTGCAGCGCGAGCGCCTCGGCTCGACCGGGATCGGTGACGGCATCGCGATCCCCCACGGTCGCATGGCCGGGATCGACCGGCTCGTCGGCCTGTTCGCCCGTGCCGAGAAGCCGATCGATTTCGAGGCGCTGGACGGCCAGCCGGTCGACATCGTCTTCGTGCTGATTGCTCCGGAAGGGGCGGGCGCCGACCATCTCAAGGCGCTGGCCCGCGTCGCCCGCGTGCTGCGCAACCAGGCGGTGCTGGAGCAGGTGCGCCACGCGCATGATCCAGCTGCGATCTACGCCATCCTGGCGGAGACCGCCGCCAAGGCGGCCTGACGCGGCAACTGGCCGCCGCACTCGACTTGGAATGATTTCAGTCTGGGCTTGGAGGCCTTGCCTCGAGCGGCTATGACGCGGCGAAAGAGGCGCCCCGCGCGGCGCTGTCGAACCGCGGAGTGCCGCCGATGGCCTATACCCATGTCGATCTCTTCCCCCTCGGCGAGGACAAGACGCCCTACCGCTCGCTCGGCAGCGACGGCGTCACGGTCGAGACGGTCGGCGGGCGCGAGGTCCTGAGCGTCTCGCGCGAGGCGATCAAGCGGCTCTCCGAGCAGGCCTTCATCGACATCAACCATCTGCTGCGCCCGGGCCATCTCGCCCAGCTCGCCAAGATCCTCGACGATCCCGAAGCGACCGGGAACGATCGCTTCGTTGCCTACGATCTGCTCAAGAACGCCAATATCGCCGCCAGCGGTGTGCTGCCGATGTGCCAGGACACCGGCACCGCGATCATCATGGGCAAGAAGGGCCGCAAGGTCTGGACCGAGGGCGATGACGAGGCGGCGCTCGGCGAGGGCGTCTACGACGCCTATCTCAAGCGCAATCTGCGCTATTCCCAGGTCGCCCCGCTCTCCATGTTCGAGGAGAAGAACACCGCGACCAACCTGCCGGCGCAGATCGACATCTATGCCGAGGGTGAAGACGCCTACAAATTCCTCTTCGTCGCCAAGGGCGGCGGCTCGGCCAACAAGACCTTCCTGTTCCAGGCGACGCCCTCGCTTCTCACCAAGGATCGCATGATCGCGTTCCTGAAGGAGAAGATCCTGACGCTCGGCACCGCCGCCTGTCCGCCCTACCACCTCGCCATCGTCATTGGCGGCACCTCGGCGGAGCAGAACCTCAAGACCGTCAAGCTCGCCTCAACCAAATATCTCGACGCGCTGCCGACGAAGGGTTCGCCCTCCGGTCACGCTTTCCGCGACCTCGAGATGGAAGAAGAGGTCCACAAACTGACGCAGGCGCTCGGCGTCGGCGCCCAGTTCGGCGGCAAGTATTTCTGCCATGACGTGCGTGTCATCCGCCTGCCGCGGCATGGCGCCTCGTTGCCGATCGGCCTCGGCGTCTCCTGCTCGGCCGACCGCCAGGCCAAGGGCAAGATCACCAGGGACGGCATCTTCCTGGAGGCGCTGGAGACCGATCCCTCGAAGTACCTGCCGGAGATCGACGAGGCCAAGCTTGGCGGCGACGTCGTCAAGATCGACCTCAACCGGCCGATGAGCGAGATTCTCGCCACATTAACGAAATACCCGGTGAAGACCCGGCTCTCGCTGACCGGAACGATCATCGTCGCGCGCGACTCGGCCCATGCCAAGATCCGCGAGCGGCTGGAGAACGGCCAGGGCATGCCGGACTACCTGAAGAACCACCCGGTCTACTATGCCGGCCCGGCCAAGACGCCGGAGGGTTTCGCCTCCGGTTCCTTCGGCCCGACCACGGCCGGCCGGATGGATTCCTTCGTCGACCAGTTCCAGTCCTTCGGCGGCTCGATGGTGATGCTGGCCAAGGGCAACCGCTCGGCCCAGGTCCGCGAGGCCTGCAAGGCCCATGGCGGCTTCTATCTCGGCTCGATCGGCGGTCCGGCGGCGCGCTTGGCCCAGGACTGCATCCGCAAGGTCGAGGTGCTCGAATATCCCGAGCTCGGCATGGAAGCGGTCTGGCGGATCGAGGTCGAGGATTTCCCGGCCTTCATCGTCATCGACGACAAGGGCAACGACTTCTTCAAGGAGCTGAATCTCGGATGATCGTTCGCGCTGCCGTCGCCGTCCTGCTGACCCTGGTTCCTGCGCTCGCCCTGGCGCAGCCGCGTCCCGTTCCGGCGACGTGCACGCGCGACCTGTTCCAGAATGAAGCGGCGATGCGCCAGCGCCAGTACAAGATGCAGCAGGTCGCCACGGCCGACCAGGCGACGCAATGCGCCGCCTGGCGCGATCATGTCGCCTTCATGCAGAAGGCGCGCTCGGTCTTCGCGACGTGCCAGACCGGCCGCGAGCGCGAGGAGAATGTCGCCCAGATGGACCAGTCGCTGGCCGATTACCGCGTGCTGCTCGCCAATCGCTGCGGGCGCCGGTAGACAGATCGGGCTCTCCTGCGAAAGGCGTTCGAATGACGGATCAGACTGAAAGCCCGCTCGGCATTGCCGTCGTGCCGGTGACGCCCTTCCAGCAGAACTGCTCGATCGTCTGGTGCACGCGCACCAAGGAGGCCGCGGTTGTCGATCCCGGCGGCGATGTCGAGCGCATTCGCGGCGCGCTGACGGAACTCGGCGTCACGCCGGTCGCGGTCTGGCTGACCCATGGCCATATCGACCATGCCGGTGGCGCGACGGAACTCGCCGGCGTCCTGAACCTGCCGATCATCGGCCCGCACGAAGCCGACAAGTTCCTGCTCGACGCATTGCCGCAGCAGGGCCTGATGTTCGAGATGCGTGGCGTCCAGGCGGTGACGCCGACGCGCTGGCTTGCCGAGGGTGACGCCGTCTCGGTCGGCGATGTCGAATTCTCCGTCCTGCATGTGCCGGGGCATACGCCGGGCCATGTCACGCTGTTCCAGAAGGATCTGCGCTTCCTGCTCGCCGGCGATACCGTTTTCGCAGGCTCGGTCGGCCGCACCGATTTCCCCTATGGCAACCACAAGGATCTGATCGGCGGGATCAAAGGCAAGCTACTGCCGCTCGGCGACGACGTCCAGTTCCTGCCCGGTCACGGCCCGGCGAGCACGCTCGGCGAAGAGCGCAAGACCAATCCGTTTCTGCAGGGTTGAGGGTCTGGCCCAGAAACGCCAACGGCCATGTCCGGAAGGGCGCGCGTACATCCGGCGTCGCTATCTTCGGGTTCATGGCCGTCTTCAACGGGACGGAGGGCTGTGGAACGCCCTCAACATCCGCGTGATCCAGATATGGGATTATGATCCTGCGATTGCAAGGGGTCTCCGCCATGAAAGTCGATGCGCCGCGCTAACCAGCTGATCGCATTGCCGGTTTCGTTTCCCATGCGATAGTCGCCCACATGTGGGAGATTCTATCCGCCTATTGGCCGCATATCCTCGGCTTCGCCTCGCTGGTGCTGACCGTGGTCGCGGCCAGCCATGCCGCGATGACCAAGGACGAGGTCCGCGCCGCCATCGGTTGGGTCGGCGTCATCGTGCTCTCGCCGATCGTCGGGCCGCTGATCTACGCGGTTGGCGGCATCAACCGCATCCGCCGGGCATCGATCGTCTCGCAACGCCGGCAGAAGCTCGGCGCCTATCCGCTCGCGCAGACATTCGAGGTCTCGGATGCGGAGGTCGCCGGCGATGTCGGGCGCCGCTTCGCAGCGCTGAAGACGCTGGGCGACAAGGCGACGCTTCGCCATCTCAAGACCGGCAACGCCATCGCGGTGCTCAGGACCGGCGACGAGGCTTATGCCGCGATGATCGCGGCGATTGCGGCAGCCGAGCGCTCGGTCATTCTCGAGACCTACATTTTCGACCGCGATCCGCTCGGCCTGCGCGTAGCCGACGCGCTGATCGCGGCCGTCGGGCGCGGCGTCGCAGTGCGCGTGCTGATCGACGCGGTCGGCGCCCGCTATTCGGTCCCGAGCATAGTCGGCTACCTGCAGAAGGGCGGCGTGCCGGTCGATGTCTTCAACGGCAACATCATCATCGGCTTGCGGTTGCCCTATGCGAACCTGCGCACCCACCGCAAGCTGCTGATCGTCGATGGGCGGATCGCTTTCGCGGGTGGCATGAACATTCGCCAGGGCTTCACCATCGAGTTCGCCGGCGAGGCCGCTGGGCACGATACGCATTTCCGCATCGAGGGCCCGGTCGTCGAGGATCTCTTCGGCGTCGCGGCCGAGGATTGGCGCTTCGCCTCGGGTGAGGAGCTCACTGGCGATGCCTGGGCGGTCACGCCTCAGTCGGCATCGCAGGGCCCGCTGGTGCTGATGCGCGCCGTCGCCTCGGGGCCCGACGCCAGCCTGGAGACCAACCACAAGCTGCTGATCGGCGCCTTCTCGGTGGCGCGGACTTCGATCCGGATCATGTCGCCTTATTTCCTGCCGGATCGCGAACTGATCAGCGCGCTGGTCACGGCGGCACGGCGGGGCGTTGCCATCGACATCGTCGTGCCCGACGTCAACAACCTCGTCCTGGTCGACCGCGCCATGCGGGCGCAGTTCGACCAGGTGCTGAAGGATGGCTGCAAGATCTGGCGCGCCACCGGCTCGTTCGACCATTCCAAGCTGCTCGCGATCGACGGGACCTGGGCCTATGTCGGCTCGTCCAATCTCGATGCGCGCTCGCTCAGGCTCAACTTCGAGATCGATCTCGAAGTGCTCGACGAAAGCTTCGCCCGCGGCATCGAGGAGCGCATCGACGCCGCGATCGCCAGCGCGCGGCCGGTCACGCTGAAGGAGTTGCGGGCACGGCCCTTCCCCTTGCGCCTGCTCGACCGGATGCTCTGGCTTTGCTCGCCTTATTTGTGAGGGTGAGCAGAGGGCAGGTGCCTCGTGAGCCCTCATCCTGAGGAGCCGTTCCGAGAGGAACGGCGTCTCGAAGGATGCTTCAGGAGGCTCAGGGAGATAACTGGACCATCCTTCGAGATGGCCCTGCGGGCCTCCTCAGGATGAGGGCTGAGCATCTCAGGCGTCGAACACGCCCTTCAGGAAGTCCTGCTTGCCGATCTGGAAGCCGTTCTCGCGCAGGATGTCGTAGGCCGTGGTGGCGTGGAAATAGAAGTTCGGCACGGCAAAGCGCGTGAGATAGTCGGCGCCCTTCATCGTCACCGTGGCGGAGGGGCCGCGCGGGAAGGTCACGTCCTTGTCGAGCCCGGCATCGAGCGCCACCTTGTCGACCGAGGCGACGAAGTCGAGGGTTTTGGCGATCCGCGCCTTCAATTCCTCGAAGCTCTTCTCCTCGTCGGGGAAGCGCGGATTTTCCGCTCCGCTCACCCGGGCTGCGGCGTTCTTGGCGAAATCCGACATCAGCTGGACCTGCCGGGTGAAGGACAGCATGTCCGGCGCGAGCCGGCTCGCCAGCAGCACCTCCGCCTGGATCTTACGCTGGGAGGCCTCGGCCACCGCCTTGTCGAGGATGGCGTCGAGCGCCTTCAGGGTCTGGATGAAACCGGGGAAGATGGCGTCATAGGCGGAAAGCGGCATCGGGGGACCTCACCAACGAAAACGGGCCCGGAAAGGGCCCGCAGCATTCGTCGATATTAAGCCTTTTGCCGCCGCTGTCAGCGGGCGCCTAGGTCAATCCTTGGCGCGCTCGACATAGGAGCCGTCGGCGGTCATCACCACGATGCGGGTGCCGACGCCGACATGCGGCGGCACGGCGCTGCGCACGCCGTTGGAGAGGATCGCCGGCTTGTAGGAGGAGGAGGCCGTCTGGCCTTTGGTCACCGGCTCGGTCTCGGCGACTTCGAGAGTGACGCGCTGCGGCAGCTCGATCGCGACGGCGCGGTCGTCGAAGACCGAAAGCGTGACCTTCATGCCTTCCTGGAGATAGGGCGCCATGTCGCCGACCACGTCGCCATCGACCGGGAGCTGGTCGAAGGTCTCGGGGTTCATGAACACGTACTGCTCGCCGTCCTGGTAGAGATAGGTGAAGTCGCGGTCCTCGACATAGGCACGCTCGACCTGCTCGGTCGTCTTGTAGCGCTGCGTGACCTTCACGCCGTCGGCGATGCGGCGCATGTCGATCTGCGTCGTCGGGGTGCCCTTGCCCGGGAAGAAGCTCTCGGCCGAGAGCACCGAGCAGAGATGCCCGTCGACTTCGAGGACGTTGCCCTTGCGGACGGAAGAGGCGATGACCTTGACCACGTGATTATTTCCTTGGCTGGCGCGGGCGCTGTCCGCGCGCTATGCGAATTCCTGTGCCGCGCCACTACCGCATTCGGGGCGCAAACGGAAGCGCGCAGGCCATTTTGTGCAGGCTTCAGCGCAGCGAGGTTCAATGAGCGAGACGCTCCCGCCCTTCTGGCGGCCGGACATCCATGCCGACCGGCGCCCCGCCTTGTTGGCGCGCGGGCGGATCAAGGCGGCGCTGCGGCGCTGGTTCGAGGCGCAGGGCTTCATCGAGGTCGAGGCCGCGATCCTGCAGCTTTCGCCCGGCAACGAGACGCATCTGCACGGCTTTGCCACGACGCTGATCGACGATACCGGCGCCGGCCATCCCTATTACCTGCATACCTCGCCGGAATTCGCCGCCAAGAAGCTGCTGGCAGCCGGCGAGCCGCGCATCTTCGATTTCGCCCGCGTCTTCCGCAATCGCGAGCGCACGGCGCTGCACCATCCAGAGTTCACCATGCTGGAGTGGTATCGCGCCGGCGAAAACTATGAGGCGCTGATGCAGGACTGTGCGGCGCTGCTGGCCGAGGCGGCGCGGGCCGCCGGCACGAAGCTCCTGCGCTGGCGCGGCAGCGAGGTCGATCCCTTAGCCGAGCCCGAGCGCGTGACCTTGCACGAGGCCTTCGCCCGCCATGCCGGCATCGACCTGCTGGCGACGATCGCTGACGATGGCGCGACTGATCGCGCGGCGCTGGCTGCGCAGGCGCAGGCCGCCGGTATCCGCCTCGCCGAGGACGACAGCTGGTCCGACATCTTCAGCCGCGTGCTCTCCGAGAAGGTCGAGCCGCAGCTTGGCCGCGGCCGCGCCACCATCCTGTGCGAATACCCGATCTCGGAGGCGGCGCTGGCCCGGCCGAAGCCCGGTGATCCGCGGGTCGCCGAGCGCTTCGAGCTCTATGCCTGCGGCGTCGAGCTCGCCAATGCCTTCGGCGAATTGACCGACCTGGACGAGCAACGCCGGCGTTTCGAGGCCGATATGGACGAGAAGCAGCGCATCTATGGCGAGCGCTATCCGATCGACGAGGATTTCCTCGCGGCGCTCGCGCAGATGCCGCAGGCTTCGGGCATCGCGCTCGGCTTCGACCGGCTCGTCATGCTCGCCACCGGCGCGCGCCGGATCGACGACGTGCTCTGGACGCCGGTCGCGGAACCGGGCAGGGGAGGGCGATGACGATCCACCAGCCGCCCGGCCAGCCGCTCAGGACGGTCGACGCCCTCGTCGAGCGCGGCCTCGTTGCGCCTGAAAAGCGCAAGGCGCTGGCGCAGGTGGCGAAGCGCTATGCCGTCTCGGTGACGCCGGCGATCGCGGCATTGATCGACCCCGCCGACGAAGCCGATCCCATCGCCCGCCAGTTCATTCCCGCTGCGGCCGAGCTGACCACACTGCCGGAGGAACTCGCCGACCCGATCGGCGACGAGGCGCATTCGCCGGTCGAGGGCGTGGTGCATCGCTATCCGGACCGAGCCTTGCTCAAGCTGGTCCACGCCTGCCCGGTCTATTGCCGCTTCTGCTTCCGCCGCGAGATGGTCGGCCCCGGCGGCGATGCGCTGACCGGCGACAAGCTCGAGGCCGCACTCGCCTACCTCGCCTCCCACCCGGAGATCTGGGAGGTGATCATGACCGGCGGCGACCCGCTGATCCTGTCCGCCCGTCGCGTGCGCGAGGTGGCGAAGCGCCTCGCCGCGATCCCCCACATCAAGGTGGCGCGCTGGCATACGCGCGTACCGATGGTCCAGCCCGAGCGCATCACCGAGGATTATGCCCGTGCACTGCGCATCCCGGGCAAGGCGAGCTACATCGCCGTCCACGCCAACCATCCGCACGAGTTCACGGCTGAAGCGAAGGCTGCGCTGGCGCGCCTCGCCGATGCCGGCCATGTCCTGGTCAGCCAGAGCGTGCTGCTCAAGAGCGTCAATGCCGATGTCGAGACCTTGTCGGCGCTGATGCGCGCCTTTGTCGAGAACCGGGTCAAGCCCTATTACCTGCACCATCCCGATCTCGCGCCGGGGACCTCGCATTTCCGGCTCTCCCTGGCGGAAGGGCAGGCGCTGGTCAAAAGCCTGCGCGGCAACCTTTCCGGCCTGTGCCAGCCGACCTATATCCTCGACATCCCTGGCGGGGCCGGCAAGATTCCGGTCGGACCTGCCTTCCTTTCGGGCTGCGAGACGCCCGGCGCGCAAGGCTTCGCGGAGGATCGCCATGGCGACCTCCATGCCTATCCGCCGGCCTGACACTGCCCCGCCGCGGCGCTCCGCGAAGGATTGAGCCATGCTGACCCCCTCCGCGCCCGACAAGATGCCGCTCGCGATCGTCTCCGACATCGCCTGCCCCTGGTGCTTCATCGGCAAGACCCGACTCGAAACGGCGCTCGCCAATCACAATCTCACCGAGCGCGTCGCCATCACCTGGCTGCCCTATGAGCTCAATCCGGAGATGCCGGCTGAGGGCATGGACCGCACCGCCTATCTCGACGCCAAGTTCGGGCCTGGCAAGCGCCGCGAGATCGAATTGCGTCTGTCCGAAGCGGCGCTGGAGAGCGGCGTCACCTTCAACTGGGCGAAGGTGACGAAGAGCGTCAACACCCGCATGGCGCATATGCTGGTCGCTGCCGCCGCGACCGTGCAGCGCGGCGGCGAGATGACTGCGGCGCTGTTCAAGGCCTATTGGCAGGACGGGCGCGACATCGGCGATATCGAGACGCTGGTGGCGATCGCCGGCGAGCAGGGCTTCGACGAGCAGGCGGCGCGCGACGAGCTCGCCAATGACGAATTGCGCGAGACCGTGATCGGGCTTGAGGCGCATGCCCAGAAGGTCGGCGTCACCGGCGTGCCCTTCTTCATCGTCGACGGCAAGCTCGCGGTGTCGGGCGCCCAGCCGCCGGAGGTCTGGACGCAGGTCTTCGCGCAGGTGCTGGCGGCGAAGCCTCATGACGAGGACGAGTGAGGCGTTCCGCGGTACGCCTTTGCACTCTGATCGAAAAGAAGACTTGTCTCAAAAATGAGATAATCCTTGCGCGCCAACTCGAATCGTGCCTTTCACCAAGGAGCAGGTGGAGGGCAGGGCGATGACGCAGAAGATCAATGATCTCCGAGACCGCATGATCGTCGCGCTGGACGTGCCGACGGTCTGGGACGCCTACCGCATCGTCTCGACGCTGGGCGACGGGGCGAGCTTCTACAAGATCGGCTACCGGCTCGCCTTCGCTGGGGGGCTCGATCTTGCCCGCCAGCTCGTGACCGAAGGCAAGAAGGTCTTCCTCGACCTCAAGCTGCACGACATCGGCAACACCGTCACCGAGGGCGTGGAGTCGCTGACCAAGCTCGGCGTCACTTTCCTGACCGTTCACGCCTATCCGCAGACCATGCGCGGCGCGGTCGAGGGGCGCGGCGAGGCGACGCTGAAGCTGCTCGCCGTCACTGCTTTGACGTCCTATGACGATGGCGACCTGAAGGACGCCGGCTATGGCCTCGCGGTGCGCGATCTCGTGCGCATGCGCGCCCAGCAGGCCCGCACCGCCGGCGTCGACGGCATCGTCTGCTCCGCCGCGGAGACCGAGATCGTCCGCGGCGTGATCGGGCCGGACATGGCGATCGTCACCCCCGGCATCCGCCCGGCCGGCAGCGCCATCGGCGACCAGAAGCGCACATTGACGCCGGCCGAGGCGATCCGCGCCGGCGCCGACCATCTCGTCGTCGGGCGTCCCATCATCCGCGCGGCAGACCCGCGCGCAGCGGCGGCTGCGGTCATGGACGAGATCGCGAGCGCCGCTTAGTCTTCCCGCCGACTCAACCGGATACGGAAGCGGCAAATGCCCAAGGGATATGTGATCGGTCGCGCCAAGGTGACCAATGCGACGCAATGGGCGGTCTACGCCGCGAAGGCGTCCGAGGCGATCAAGCAATATGGCGGCACGCCGCTGGTGCGCGGCGGCCAGATGTCCGTCGGCGAGGGCGAAGGCCGGGCCCGCAACGTCGTCCTCGAATTCCCCGACTACGCGACGGCCAAGGCCTATCTGTTCTCGGCCGAATACGCCGAGGCGCGCAAGCTGCGCGAGGGCGCCGGCGAGATCGATCTGATCGCGGTCGAGGGGGCGTGAGCATGGCGAAAGCCTACTGGATCGCGCGCCTCGACGTGCAGAACGAGTCGGAATACGCCACCTATCGCTCGCTCAACGCCATCGCCTTCGCCAAATACGGCGCCAAGTTCCTCGTGCGCGGCGGCGAGTACAAGCTCGCCCGCGGCGAGGGCCGCAAGCACAACGTCGTCATCGAGTTCAAGGATATCGAGACGGCGCGCGCCTGCTATGAATCGCCGGAGTACCAGGCGGCCGTGCAGCACCTCGCCAAGGTCGGTCCGGTCGATCTCGTCATCATCGAAGGCTATGAGGGCGCGCAGCCGGGCGATTGAGCCCGGCTCTCAGCTTTCGAACAGCGTCCGGAACCGGCTCGGCTGCGAGCGCAGATACTGTTTCGGCGCCTTGACGTTGGCGCCGAGATGGGCGGCGGCATGCCAGGGCCAGCGCGGCTCGTAGAGGATGCCGCGCGCCAGCGCGACCATGTCGGCATCGCCGCCGGCGACCACTGCCTCGGCATGCTCGTAATCGGTGATCAGGCCAACGGCGATGGTCGGCACGCCCGTTGCCGCCTTCACCGCCCGCGCCAGCGGCACCTGGTAGCCTGGTGAAAGCGCGATTGTCTGCGCTGCCGAGACGCCGCCGCTGGAAACGTGGATGAAACTGACGCCGCGCGTCTTCAGCGCCTCGCAGAAGGCGACGGTCTGCCCGATATCCCAGCCGCCCTCGACCCAGTCGGTTCCGGAGACGCGCACGCCGACCGGGATTGCGGCCGGAACGGCCTCGCGCACCGCGTCGAAGACCTCGAGCGGAAAGCGCATGCGGTTCTCCAGCGAGCCGCCATAGGCGTCGTCGCGCTGGTTCGCCAGCGGCGACAGGAACTGGTGCAGCAGGTAGCCATGGGCGCAATGCAGCTCGATCGCCTGTAGGCCGAGCCGCACCGCCCGGCGCGCTGTCGCGACGAAGGCTTCGCGGATCCGCTTCAAACCAGCTGAATCGATCGGCAGCGGCGGCCGGTCCTTGGCCTGCATCGGCAATGCTGACGGGGCGAGCGTCTGCCAGCCACGATCCTCGAGCGGGCGCTGGCCGCCGCCGGTCCAGGGCGAATAGACCGAGGCCTTGCGGCCGGCATGGCCGAGCTGGATGCCGACAGGCATGTCGGAATGGCGCCGGACCGCGTCGAGCACACGCGCCAGAGCGGCTTCATTGGCGTCGCTCCACAGGCCGAGATCGTCCGGGCTGATCCGCCCCTCCGCCTCGACCGCCGTCGCCTCGATGATCAGGAGGCCGGCGCCCGACAGAGCGAGGTTTCCGAGATGGATCAGATGCCAGTCGGTCGCCGAGCCGTCGTCAGCCGAATACTGGCACATCGGCGCGATCACGATCCGGTTCGCCAGATGAAGGTCGCCGAGATCGAAGGGCTGGAAGAGCTGGCTGGGCATGAACGTCTCCGGACAGGCGGTTTCGGACGCGTATGATGGTGGTTCAGGGTGAGATCAGCCAGATCGCTAGCGGGAAGGTGAGCGCCGCGGCGGCGGTCGAGATCACGATCGCAGCCGCGATCGGGCGGCTGCCGGTGTCGAAGCGTTCGGAAATGACGAAGACATTGGCCGCGATCGGCAGCGCCGCATAGAGCACGCCGGCCTGGACCCAGAATGGATCGAGCTTCAGGACCAGCGCCAGCACCACCCAGGTCAACAAGGGATGCAGGACGAGCTTGCCGACGACCAGCGGCAGGACGCCGCGCAGGGGCAACCGGCCCTCGCGACTCCACTGGAAGGCGGCGATCCCCAGCGCGAAGACGCCGACCGGGGCGGCCGAGGCGCCGAGGAAGAGCAGGAAACGGTCGACAGGCTCCGGCAGCGCGACCCCGCTCAGCGACAGGGCGATGCCAGCCATGATCGAGAGCATGAACGGGTTGACGATCGTGCCGCGGACGAGTCTGAGCGCGATCGTCACGGGCGAGCCCTGGCCACGCCCGGCCTCGATCAGCCCGATCGAGAGCGGCACGATCAGGGCGGTGTCGCAGATCAGGCCGATCGCGATCGGCGCCGCGGCGCTGTCGCCGAGGAAGGCGAGCATCAGCGGGATGCCGAGAAAGGCGAAATTGCCGCCGACCAGCGCCTGCCCCCGCGACACGGCATTGGGGAAGGGCAGGCCGAGCAGGCGCCGCTGCAGCGCGATGGCGAGCGCGAGCACCGCGACCCCGATCAGCGCTAGCGCGGCGAAGAAGATGCCGTTCCAGAGCTCGGCGATCGGCTGGCGCGACATCACCCGCAGCACCATCGCCGGCGTCGCCACCATGAAGGCGAAGGTGTTGAACACCCTGACCGTGTCGGCGCTGAACAGGCCGCGCCAAGCCGTGAAGGCGCCGAGCGCGATCACCGCGAAGAAGGGCGTGCTGGTGGCGAGAAATTGCAGCATGGAAAGGGGACCGCGGTCCGCGAGCCGGACCGGTTGCCAGCGCTAGCAGATTTCGGGCCGCCGTGCGGGTCCGTTGCTGCCTAGTGGCCCTGCTTTTCTGGCAGGGCTGTCGGCTTCACGCCGCTGCCGCGCCGCGCCTTCAGGACCGGCTCGACGATGAAATGCATGCCGATGAGGCAGAGCCCGCCGACGATGAGGCCGAACACGGCCGAGGCGGCTGCTGTCGTCAGCCATTCGAGCAGGCCCGTGAGCGCCGGCCAGGCTTTCCCGACCACGACGGCGACACCGTGGATGACATGCTCGATGCCGGCGAGCCCATAGCCGGCGAGGCCATGGATGATGATGCCGCCGCCGACCCAGAGCATCGCCGCCGTGCCGACTGCGCTCAGCACCTTGAGGAAAGGCGGCATGCCGGCGACGAGGCCGCGCCCCAGCAGGCGGATCGGCAGGATGCCGCTGCGCGACAGGGCGACGCCGGCATCGTCGGCCTTCACGATCAGGGCGACGACGCCATAGACCAAGACGGTCATGCCGAGCCCGACCACGGCCAGCACCAGCGCCTGCATCCAGAAGGACGAGGCTGTGATGGTCGAGAGCGTGATCGCCATGATCTCGGCCGAGAGGATGAAGTCGGTCTTGATCGCGCCGGCGATCTTCTGCTCTTCGAGTTGCTTGGCGTCGAGGATGTCGCTGCCGCCCTCGCCGGCGACCTCGTCATGATGGGCATGCGGCACGACGAGCTCGTAGACCTTCTCGAAGCCCTCGAAGCAGAGATAGGCGCCGCCGATCATCAGCAAAGGTGTGATCGCCCAGGGAGCGACCAGGCTGAGCACCAGCGCCGCCGGCAAGAGGAAGAGCAGCTTGTTCTTGAGCGAGCCGAGCGCGATCTTCCAGATGATCGGCAATTCGCGCTCCGCCGCGAAGCCGACGGCATAGCGCGGCGTCACTGCCGCGTCGTCGATGACGATGCCGGCCGCCTTCGCGCCGGCCTTGGTCGCCTGCGCCGCGGCATCGTCGAGCGTCGCCGCTGCGACCTTGGCCAGGGCTGCGACGTCGTCGAGAAGGGCGAACAGTCCCGAACTCATGGCGGTCTCCAGGCGAGGCCGCGGGCTGGGCGGCGCGTAGCTGATAGGCGATCCGGTTTGCCCTGATATGACAGCAGCGAGCCGCCCGCAGGCAAGCACGAGCGGATGCGGGCTTGACTCCGAAGCGGTTTGGAGTCGCTTTATATAAGGAACAAAAAGTGAACATATGCTCCGATGGCCGATGCATCCACCCGATCCCTGGCTGCCCTGCGGCAGAGCCTCGCTCTGGCGGGGCTGGCGCGCGAGCTGTCGCCGGTGGAGCGGGTCGCCTTCGGGACGTCCTCGCTGGACGAGCCGCTGGGTGGAGGCATCGCGCGCGCCGCCTTGCATGAGGTCTTTGCTTCGGCGGGAGCCGATCTCCCCGCCGCCACGGGCTTTGCTGCGGCCCTGGCCCTGCGTGCCGCCGGCTCGCGGCCAGTGCTCTGGGTCCGGCAGGATTTCCTCGATGCCGAGGCCGGGAGGCTGCACCCCCCGGGCCTGGCCGAGCTCGGGCTCGACCCCGCGCAGATCCTGCTGGTCAGGGTCAGGGACGGTGAGGGGGCGCTGCGGGCCGGGGCGGAGGCGGCACGCTGCGCCGCGCTCGGGGCGACCCTGATCGAGCCTTGGGGTGCGCCGCGCCAGTTCGACCTGACCGCCAGCCGGCGCCTCGCGCTGGCGGCGGAGACTTCAGGCGTCCTGACCCTGCTGTTGCGTGTGGCGGCAGAGCCGGAGCCGAGCGCCGCCAGCACGCGCTGGCAGGTGCGTGCTCTGCCGTCGCGGGCGCGGGAGGCGGAGGCTCCGGGTGATCCCGCCTTCGGATTACGGCTGCTGCGCCATCGCGGCGGCCTTGGTGAGCGTGAGTGGCGTGTGGAGTGGAACCGTGACGAACGATGTTTCCGGGACAGGGTCGGGAGAGAAGGAGGAAGGGATGCAGCGCCGCTATCTCGCCCTCTGGTTTCCCTATCTGGCGAGCGAACGTCTGCGACGGCGGGCTTGCGCCGGACTGGATGAGCGCCCGCTCGTCCTGGTCGAGAAGGATCGCGGCGCGCTGCGCCTTGCCGATTGCGACAAGCGCGCCGTCGCGCTCGGCCTGACCCGCGGCCTGACGCTGGCCGATGCCCGCGCCCGCATCCCGGAGCTGACGGTGGTCGAGGCCGATCCGGCTGCCGACCAGCGCCTGATCGAATGGCTTGCCGCGCTCTGCGACCGCTTCACCCCGCTCGTCGCGCTCGATCCGCCGCATGGGCTCGTGCTCGATATCACCGGTTGCGCCCATCTCTTCGGCGGCGAGGCGGCGCTGCGCCAGCGTGTCGGCCGCAGCATGGATTGGCTGGGGCTCACCGTCTTCGCCAGCATCGCCGGCACGCCGGAGGCGGCGCGCGCCCTCTCTCGCTTCGGCCGCTGCGCCATCTCGCTCCCCGGCGAGGATGAGCAGCGGACGCTGCCGCTATCGGTCTCGGCATTGGAAGCTTCGGCGGAGACGGTGATCGCGCTGTCTCGCGCCGGGCTGAAGACGCTGGGCGATCTTGCTGGGCGCCCCTCGCATACGCTTGCCGCCCGCTTCGGCGAGGCGCTGGTCACGAAACTGCGCCGCATCCTCGGCCATGAGGATGCCCGCATCACGCCCTTGCGGCCGCCGCCCGATTGCGTGGTCGAGCGGCATTTCCCCGATCCGCTGCAGGATACCGACGGGCTCGAGGCGATCGTCGTCCGGCTGCTCGGCGAAGCCGGGCGCCTGCTCGAGGCGCGCGGCGAGGGCGGGCGTGCCTTCGAGATCAGCTTCTTCCGCAGCGATGGCGCGGTGCGGCGGCTCCAGCTGGAGACCGGCCGGCCTTCGCGCGATGCCGCCGCGATCCTGCGGCTCTATCGCGAACGCATCGACAGCCTCGCCGATCCGCTCGACCCCGGCTTCGGCTATGACGCGATCAGGCTTGCCGTCCTGGTCTGCGAGCCGCTCGGCACGCCGCAGGCGAGCCTCGACGGGCGCGCCGTCGAGGAGGAGGCGGTGGCCGATCTGGTCGACCGGCTGGTTGCCCGTTTCGGCCGCGAGCGCGTGCTGCGCTTCGTTGCGCAGGACAGCCATCAGCCCGAGCGCGAGGCGGCTTTGGTCCCGGCTGCGGCCCATAAGACGGACGCGACGCCCTGGCCCGCGGCTCAACCGGACGAGCCGCCGGCTCGCCCGCTCCAGCTCTTCGAGCCACCGCAGCCGGTCGAGACACTGGCCGAGGTGCCGGACGGACCGCCTTTGCGCTTCCGCTGGCGGCGCGTGCTGCACGAGATCGCCCGGGCCGAGGGGCCGGAGCGGATCGCGCCGGACTGGTGGCGCGACGGGCCGGGCGAACACACCCGCGATTATTACCGCGTCGAGGATGCACAGGGGCGCCGCTTCTGGCTCTTCCGCGCCGGCCTCTATGGCCGCGAGACGACCGCGCCGCGCTGGTATCTGCACGGGCTGTTCGCATGACGACTTACGCCGAACCCGTCGCTGCGACGAACTTCTCCTTCCTGCGCGGCGCCTCGCCCGGGCCGAACCTGGTGATGACCGCGCTGCTGCTCGGCCAGAGCGGTCTCGGCATCGCCGACCGCAACACGGTCGCAGGCGTGGTGCGGGCCTGGAGCGCGCTGCGCGATCTGCACGAGACTGGTCGGCTGCCTCCGGAGAAGGTCCGCGAGGGTGGCAGTCCCGGCGAATATATCTGGGTCGAGAACCCGGCTTTCGCCGACCTGCCCTTTACGCCAGAGTGGCTCCAGGCGAAGGCGCAGGCGTTCAAGCTCGCCACCGGCAGCCGCCTCGTCTTCGCTGACGGCACGCCCGATATCGTCGCCTACCCGGCCAACCGCGCCGGCTGGAGCCGGCTTTGTCGTCTGCTGACCGTTGGCAATCTGAAGACGGAAACGAAGGGCGAGTGCATCCTCACCCTCGACGACCTCCTGAACGATGCCCGCGACCTTCTGCTGATCGTCATGCCGGAGCGCCGGCTCGACGGTCTCGCCGAGATTCTCGCCCGGCTCGATGCCGCCGCGCCCGGCGCGGTCTGGCTGGCCGCCAGCATGTCGCGCCGCGGCGACGATCGCCGCCGCCTCGCCCGCCTCCGGAGCATCGCGGCGCCGACCCGCATTCCGCTGATCGCGACCAATGACGTGCTCTATGACGCGCCCGAGCAGCGCGACCTGCAGGATCTGCTGACCTGCATCCGCGAGGGCACGACGATCGACAAGGCCGGCCGCCTGCTCGAAGCCAACGCCGAGCGCCATCTCAAGCCGCCGCAGGAGATGATGAGGCTCTTCAAGGAAACGCCGGAGGCGATCGAGGAGATCCAGCATCTCTTCGGCAGGATCGAATTCGATCTCAAGGAGTTGAAGTACGAGTACCCTGACGAACCCATCCCGCCCGGCTGGGCGCCGCAGGTCTGGCTGGAAGAGCTGGTGCGCCGGCGCTTGCCGATGCGCTACCCCACCGGCATTCCGGAGAAGGTTCAGAAGCAGGTCGATGATGAGCTCGTCCTGATCGGCAAGCTCGATTACGCCCGCTACTTCCTGACCATCCGCCAGATCGTCGAATTCGCCGAAAGCCGCGGCATCCTCTGCCAGGGACGAGGTTCGGCCGCCAATTCAGCCGTCTGCTATGCGCTCGGTATCACTGCGGTCGATCCGGACGAGCACACCTTGCTCTTCGCCCGTTTCATCTCGGAAGAGCGCCGCGAGCCGCCTGATATCGATGTCGATTTCGAGCATGAGCGGCGCGAGGAGGTGATCCAGTGGATCTACCAGAAATACGGCCGCCATCGTGCTGGCATCGCCGCCACCGTGATCCATTACCGGCCGCGCAGCGCCATGCGCGAGGCCGGCAAGGCGCTGGGGCTGACCGAGGACGTCACCGCCCGTCTCGCCTCGACGCAATGGGGCAGCTGGGGCTCCGACATCACCCGCAACCAGATTCGCCAGGCCGGGCTCGATCCCGATAATCCGGTGATCGCGCAGGCCGTTCGCTTTGCCGTGCGCCTTCTCAGCTTCCCGCGCCATCTCTCGCAGCATGTCGGCGGCTTCGTGCTGATGCGCGGTCGGCTCGACGAGACCGTGCCGATCGGCAACGCCGCGATGGAGGGCCGCACCTTCATCGAATGGGACCGCGACGACATCGATGCGCTGCGGCTGATGAAGGTCGATGTTCTCGCTTTGGGCATGCTGACCTGCATCCGCAAGGCGTTCGACCTGCTGCGCGATAAGGAGGGGATCGACTTTGGCCTCGCCGATGTCCCGCAGGGGGATCCCGATACCTACGCCATGCTCCAGCGAGGCGAGTCTCTCGGCGTCTTCCAGGTCGAAAGCCGGGCACAGATCAACATGCTGCCGCGCCTGAAGCCGAAGGAGTTCTACGACCTCGTCATCCAGGTCGCGATCGTCCGGCCCGGCCCGATCCAGGGCAATATGGTGCATCCCTATCTGAAGCGGCGTTCCGGGATCGAGGAGGTCAGCTATCCCTCGCCGGCACCGGAGCATGGAGACAAGGACGAACTCTATCATGTCCTGAAACGCACCCTCGGCGTGCCGCTCTTCCAGGAACAGGCGATGCAACTCGCCATGACGGCGGCGAAGTTCACCGATCCCGAGGCCAACGGTTTACGCCGCGCCATGGCGACCTTCCGCAATGTCGGCACCATCGGACAATACGAGGTGCTGATGGTCGAGCGCATGGTCGCGCGCGGCTATGAGCGCGACTTCGCCCAGCGCTGCTTCGAGCAGATCAAAGGCTTCGGCAGCTATGGCTTTCCCGAGAGCCACGCCGCCTCCTTCGCCAAGCTGGTCTATGTCTCCTCCTGGCTGAAATGCCATCATCCGGCGATCTTCGCCGCGGCGCTCCTGAACTCGCAGCCGATGGGCTTCTACGCCCCGGCCCAGATCGTCCGGGAAGCGCAGGAGAATGGCGGCGTCGAGCCGCGCCCGATCGACGTCAATGCCAGCGCCTGGGACAATCTGCTGGAGCCGGGAGTGCCGGGCTGGAAAAGCCCCTGGGCGCTGCGTCTCGGCTTGCGTCAGCTCGACGGCTTCAAGGAGGACTGGGCGGAGCGTCTCGTCGAAGCCCGGGCCGAGCCCTATCGCGATGTCGAGGAACTCGCTCGCCGCGCCCGACTGCCGGCTCGCGCCATGCGCCTGCTTGCCGATGCCGACGCTTTCCGTTCGCTCGGGCTCGACCGGCGCGAGGCGCTCTGGGCTGTGCGCCGCTTGCCGGATGACGAGGCGCTGCCATTGTTCGAAGCGGCGCAGGCGCGCGAGCTCGGGGCAGAGCGGGCGATGGCGCTGCCGGCGATGCCGCTCGCCGAGCATGTCGTCGCCGACTACCAGACGGCGCGGCTTTCGCTGAAGGGCCACCCGATGGGCCTGCTGCGCGCCCGCTTCGCCCGCGAGCGCGTCGTCAGCTGCGAACAGATTTCAGCCGCGCGCGATGGCAGCTGGGCCAGCGTCGCCGGCGTCGTGCTGGTGCGTCAGCGCCCCGGCAAGGGCAATGCCATCTTCATCACGCTGGAGGACGAGACCGGCATCACCAATGTCGTGCTCTGGGCTCGCGATTTCGAGCGCTTCCGCCGCGAGGTCATGGCGGCACGGCTGTTATTGGTCGAGGGCAGGGTGCAGAAGAGTCCCGAGGGCGTGATCCACCTGATGGCAAAGCGCGTCGTCGACCGCTCGGCCGATCTGCTCAGCCTCTCCGACACGCACCGGGCCGAGATCGTGCTGACCCGCGCCGACGAGTTCAAGCACCCGCAGGCCCCGCGGGCCCGGCATCCCCGCAATGTCAGGATCCTGCCGAAGTCGCGCGATTTCCATTGAGGCCGGCGGCCCATTCAATCCAAGCATGGACGTGACTAGATTGTCGGTCTCAGCTTCAGTCGCGACCGCAGGCCCAAGGAGACAGCCCATGGACATCATCCGCGCCGGAACCCGCCCGTCCGCGAAAGGCCCGGGCGACTGGTTCAGCGGCACCGTCCGCATCGACCCGCTGTTCAATCCGCATGCGCCCGAGCGTGTGCAGGGCGCCAGCGTCACCTTCGAGCCCGGTGCGCGCACGGCCTGGCACACCCACCCGCTCGGCCAGACGCTGATCGTCACCTCAGGCTTTGGCCGGGTGCAGCGCTGGGGTGGGCCGGTCGAGGAGATCAGGCCGGGCGACGTGGTCTGGTTCCCGCCGGGCGAGAAGCACTGGCACGGCGCTGGGCCGGAGACGGCGATGACGCATATCGCCGTGCAGGAGGCCAAGGACGGCAAGGTCGTCGATTGGCTGGAGAAGGTCACTGACGCCGAATATGACGGCCGCGGCCCGGCGGTGATGTGAGGCCGGCCTTAAAAAGGAAAAGGCGGCCCTCAGGCCGCCTTCTTGCCCGCGTCGAACGGGATCTCGATGTCGACGGCCAGCGTCGAGACCTGGGCGCCGCGTTCCATGCGGACGCTGACCTTGTCGCTGTCGACCTGCACATGTCTGGCGATCACCTGCAGGATCTCGTCGCGCAGCTTGGTCACGAGGTCGGAGCCATCGGAAGACAGGCGCTCATGGGCCAGCAGGACCTGCAGGCGCTCGCGCGCGGCCGGGGCCGACTGGGTGCGGAAGAAGAGACGACGCAGGTTCATGCCGCTTTCCTTCCGAAGAACTTGCCGAAGAAGCCGCGCTTCTCGCCAGGAATGGTGACGGGGAGGCTCTCGCCGCGCAGGCGCCGCACCGCGTCGAAATAGGCGAGCGCCGGGGCGCTGCGCTCATCCGCCAGGGTGACCGGCGAGCCGATATTGGAGGCGCGCAGCACGTCCATGCTCTCGGGGATGATGCCGAGCAGCGGGATCGACAGGATCTCGAGGACGTCGTCGACCTTGAGCATGTCGCCGCGCTCGGCCCGGGCGGGGTCGTAGCGGGTGAGGAGCAAGTGCTTCTCGATGCGCTCGCCGGCCTCGGCCTTCGCCGTCTTCGAGTCGAGCAGGCCGATGATGCGGTCGGAATCGCGCACCGAGGAGACTTCCGGATTGGTCACGACGATCGCGACGTCGGCATGGCGCATGGCGAGGGTGGCGCCGCGCTCGATGCCGGCTGGGCTGTCGCAGATCACCCAGTCGAAATGGCTCTTCAGCGCGCCGACGACCTTCTCGACACCCTCGGCGGTGAGGTTGTCCTTGTCGCGCGTCTGCGAGGCCGGCAGCAGGTAGAGCGACTCCAGCCGTTTGTCGCGGATCAGCGCCTGCGTCAGCTTGGCCTCGCCCTGGATGACGTTGACGAGGTCGTAGACCACCCGCCGCTCGGCGCCCATGACGAGGTCGAGATTGCGCAGGCCGACATCGAAGTCGACCACCACGACCTTCTCGCCGTTCTGCGCCAGAGCTGCGCCCAAAGCGGCGGAGGAGGTCGTCTTGCCGACGCCGCCCTTGCCCGATGTGACCACGATGACCTTGCCCATTGACCTCTCCTAGTTCCTGGGGACGCGCCGTCTGTCGATTTAAGCCATTGATCCGGCAGTGAAGGTCTCGCCTTCGAGCCAGAATTGCGCGGGCTTGCCGCGCAGGCCGGGTTCGAGGTCCTCGGCCGTCTTGTAGAAGCCGTCGATGGCGACCATCTCGGCCTCCAGCTTGCGGCAGAAAATGCGCGCGGCAGCGTTGCCGAGCGTGCCCGCCATCGCCCGGCCGCGCAGCGTCCCGTAGATGTGGATCGAGCCGCCGGCGATGACCTCGGCGCCTGAGGCGACCGAGCCGAGGATGGTGATGTCGCCCTCGGTGAAGATCGATTGCCCGGAGCGCACCGGCTGGGTCACGACGAGCGAGGCCGCCGCACCCATGGCCGGCAGTGGCGCCGCGGGCATCTCTGCTGCGCTCTCGACCTGGGTCGGGGCAGGGGCTTCCTTCGCCGGCGCGGCGGCCGGCTCCTCGATGTCGCCGGTTGCCTTGCCGCCCGACATGGCCGGCGGCAGGTCGGCCCCGAGCATGGAGGGGCGTGCGCCCTCGATCCCCATGATCCGGACATTGCGCGTGCCGAGCTTGCCGACGAGGTCGCGCAGCTGCGCACGGTCGATCTCTAGCCCTTCGACGTCCAGCACGACTGGCCGCCGCAGGAAGAACCCGGCCGAACGGCCGGCGAGATCGTCGAGCCGCACCAGCCAGTCCTCGAAAGGCAGCTCCGGTGTCAGCGTCAGCGCAAGGTAGGAACGCCCCTTGAGGCGGATCGGCCGGGGTTGGGTTAACACGGCGGTCATCTTGGTAAATTTTCGGTTCCCCAGATGTAGGAACCGAATGGTTAACGAGCGGTAAAT
>JAESGM010000335.1_pt1 | contig 56817 bp, 64 predicted proteins | sample 9269721 | NCBI WGS metagenome assembly JAESGM01 (sample SAMN15720920, study PRJNA650825) | algae metagenome | isolation source: Komarekiella atlantica HA4396-MV6 and co-occurring heterotrophs from... | place: USA: Theobald House, Kauai, HI | collected 2009-07-29
GAGATATCGTCCCTGGCCATCGCCAATGCGCGGCTGCGCGGCTTCGGACAGGATCTGGTCGTCGGGCGGCAGCTCATCAAGACGCCTTATCTCAACCCGCAAGACAATCGCATGATCCCCAACGCGTTCGAAGGCGTCGCGCTGATGCGCGAGCGCGACGAAGCGCAGAAGTTCGATTACGGCGCGGCCTATCTATGGGGCTTCAAAGCGCGCGACAGCAGCGAATTCGTCCCCTTCTCGCAGGAGTTCGGCGTCGAGGAGGATCGCGGGATGCTGCTCGCCGGGGCGAAGGGAAGCCCGGTCGAGGGGATGACCGTCGGCGCCATCGACTATCTGCTGCCTGACGTGATGAATACCGCGTTCGCGGAGTTCGACTGGATCGTCGACACTCACCCCGTACAATTGCGCTTCAGCGCCAATTACACGCACCAGCAGGCAGTCGGCGCGCAACTTGCCGGGCAGGGCTCCACGTTCCAGTTTTCGCAGCGCTTTGCTGCCAGCTACGCCAAGACGACGGTGCTCGTCGCGGCTTCCCAGAACGGCGATGGGGCTGCGCTGAGCAGTCCGTTCGGGAGCTTCCCCGCCTACTCGACGCTCGATCAGCTCAACTTCAACGAAGCCGGCCAGCAGACGGTCGTGATCGGGGTCGCTTACGATTTCTCGGAGGTTCTGCTCGAAGGCTTCAAGATGCAGACGCGCTATGGATGGTCGTGGGGTGCGCGCGATGTGCAATGGGCTCCCCCGTCCGCCCGCCAGAACGAATTCAATATCGAGATGGAATACGCGCAGCGAACTGGGCCGTTCGAGAATTTTCTGTTGCAGGCGTTCTATTCTGCGGTGGAATTCCCCAATGCCTCGCCGGGCGAGACGCAGCAGCCGCAGGCGCGCGCCGTCATCACCTATCTGATACCGCTGCTCTAATCCTGCAGTGCCGCGTGAGGGACGCGTGCCGGTTCGAGGCCGGCCCCCATGCGGTTCCACGCATCCAGAGCCGCAATCTTGTATGCCTCGGCAAGCGTTGGATAGTTGAACGTGTTCTGCACGAAATAGTCGAGCGTGCCTTTGAGGTTCAACACGGCCTGCCCGATGTGGATGAGCTCGGTGGCGCCCTCGCCGACGATATGACAGCCGAGCAGGCGCCGCGTCTTGAGCGAGAACAGCATTTTCAGCATGCCCTTATCGAGACCCATGATGTGGCCGCGCGAGGTCTCGCGGAAGCGCGCTATTCCGCATTCATAGGGAATGCCGCGCTTGGCGACTTCCTCCTCGCTCATGCCCACCGTGGAAATTTCCGGCACGGAGTAGATTCCGTACGGGAAGAACTCAGGCGGCTCGTGTGCGACGGCGCCGAAGGCGTGGCACGCGGCAATGCGGCCCTGCTCCATCGATGTCGAGGCAAGACTCGGGAAGCCGATGACGTCGCCGGCCGCGTAGATGTGGGGAATTTGCGTCTGGAACGTCTTCGGGTCGACCGTGATGCGACCCCTGTGATCGCATTCGAGGCCACAGGCTTCCAGCCCCAGGCTGCCGGTGGCGCCCATGCGCCCGGCCGCAAACAGCACCATCTCCGAACGTACCCGGCGATTGCCTTCGAGAAGTATCTCGCAGTTCTCGCCGTTGCAGGCGACGCTTTCGACCTTGGCGCCGAAGCGCAAGACCATGCCGCGGTCGCGGAGCTGGAAGATGAAATCCTGCAGCAGCTCCCGATCGATGAAATCGAGCATCGAGGTGCGCGGCTCGATCAGCGTCACCGGCACGTCGAGCGCGCTGAAGATCGTCGCGTATTCGACGCCGATGACCCCGGCGCCGATCACCGCGATGGAGCGCGGCAGCTTGGGGACGTCGAGAATGTCGTCGCTGTCGTAGACGAGGCGACTATCGAACGGGATGTTGCCGGGGCGGAACGGGATCGTGCCTACGGCGATGAGGAACCGGTCCGCCGTGACGCGCATCGCCTCGCCACCCGGAACGCCGATTTCCAGGGTGCTGGCGTCGAGAAAGCGCGCTTCGCCATGCATCGTGCGCACCGAATTGCGGGCAAACTGATGCTCGAGAACTTCGACCTCATGATTGAGCGTGATGTGCAGCCGGGCGCGCAGATCCTCGGCATTCATGTCCTGCTTGGCGCGATAGGCGCGCCCGTAGAAACCGCGCTCGCGCCATCCGGAAAGATTGAGCGCGGTTTCGCGCAGCGTTTTTGACGGGATCGTTCCAGTGTGCACCGAGACCCCGCCGACGCGGCGGCCGCGCTCCACGACGAGAACGTTCTTGCCCAGTTTTGCAGCCTGGATGGCGGCGCGGCGTCCGGCCGGGCCGCTGCCGATGACCACGAGATCGTAGTGATTCACGAATGCCCTCGAAGTGCTCGCGATGCCAAGCAACCGCTCGTTGAACGGCCCCATGCTATCTAAGCGCGCGTATTTTTGCTGCTTGATGAATGAGCAAAAGAGGGAAGCAAAGCGCCGAAATTTACGGCATATCGTGCGCATTTCCTCTCATTCGCAAACGGCGGCGCGTTGGCGTTCGTAGGCGTCGACATGGGCCGCAGCGATGGCGAGAAGGGGCGTGGCGAGGCCATGACGCCGCGCTCGCGCCAGCATGTCGCCGAGGATGTGCGCGCCCTCGGTCGGTCGGCCGGCGCGGATGTCGCGCAGCATTGACGACGTCAGCGGCGATCCTTCCTCGGTGAGCAGCTCGCGATACTCGGCCATCAGCGCCTCCGGCGGCGGATAGGCTTCGGCGATGGCGACGCTGCGCGTTTCCTCCAGCAGCCCCGTAATGCGCTCGCGGCCGCCATCGGTCGCAAGGATGGTGCCGATGCTGGCGCGCATGAGACTGGTGATCCCGGCGAACGCGGCGAGGAATGCGAACTTGTTCCACATGTCCTGCCGTATCTCGTGCGTCGCGTGCGCATCGACGCCGCCGGCCCGCCACGTCGCAACGATCGCCTCGCCGACGTCGTCCGCTGGCGCGTCCACTGCGCCGACGATAACCGTCATGAACTCCGTCAGGTGCTCGATAGTGCCATCTGAGCGCAGGTCGGCAGCGCCGTGCACGAGTCCGCCGAGCACCGGCGTCTGAGGAAAGCGCGCCGCGATGGTCTCCAGGTGGCGTACGCCGTTGAGCAGTGGCAGCAGCCGGGTGCCCGGACGCAGCAGCGGGGTAACCGCCTCGAGCGCCCCCGCCAGCGCAGGCTCCTTGCACGCCAGCACGACGACGTCCGGATAGGCCGTCGCAAGCTCTTCTTCGGTGAGCAAGCGCCCCGGGCCGGTGAAATCACCGGCGGGGCTTTTGACGATCAGCCCGTCGCGGGCGAGCTGCCCGGCACGCTCGCCGCGCACCAGAAAGCTGACCTCGGCGCCGCCTTCGATCAATCGCGCGCCCAGGTATCCGCCGACGCCCCCGGCTCCGAGAATAACCGCTTCCATAGGGTCATCTCCTAACAATTGCCGCCGCACCTTGGCCTTGCGCCCAATCCTGCTATAGCGGAGCAGATCGAGGAAACCATGTCCGCCCCCGCCCAGACAGCTGATCCGTTGCGTCCGTTCGATGCCCGCATGCTCGATGTGGGCGACGGCCACTGGCTGTACGTGGAGGAAGTAGGCAACAGGAACGGCGTTCCCGTCATCTTCCTGCATGGCGGGCCGGGTAGCGGCTCCCAGCACTTGCATCGCAGGCTGTTCGATCCGCAGCGCTTTTATGCCGTGCTGTTCGATCAGCGCGGCGCAGGGCGCAGCCACCCGTTTCTGTCGCTCGACGCCAACACGACCCAGCACCTGGTTGCCGACATCGAAGCTATCCGTTGTCACCTCGGCATCGAGCGGTGGATGGTGGTTGGCGGCTCCTGGGGATCGACGCTGGCGGTCGCCTACGCCGAAGCATTCCCTGGGCGCGTTAGCGGCATTGCCTTGCGCGCCGTGTTCCTCGGCACCCGCCGCGAAGTCGAATGGGCGTTCGTCGACGGGCCCCGCCTGTTCCGTCCCGATCTCTATGCGGATTTCGTCGCCTTGCTTCCCGAGGACGAGCGTGGCGATCCGCTGCGGGCTTATCTGCAACGTCTCGCCGATCCCGATCCTGACGTGCACCGGCCGGCGGGACTGGCGTGGGCGGCGTACGAGCGCGCACTCTCGGAGCTGGCGCCATCTTCACCACGCCTGCCGACCACGTTCGGTCGCAGCGACCGCCTGCCGCCGACGCCCTTTGTCGAAGGGCACTACATCCGCAACGACTTCTTTCTCGCTCCCGATCAGCTCGTCGCCGACGTTCACCGGTTGCGCGACATCCCCGGCGTGATCGTCCAGGGGCGCTACGATCTGCTGTGTCCGCCCCGCGCAGCGTACGACCTCGCCGAAGCGTGGGGCGCCAACTGCCGCCTGGAGCTGCTCGACAAGGCCGGGCACGCGATCACCGAACACGGCGTGATGCAGGCGCTCACCGCTGCCGTTAACGAGCTGGGTGGTCGCTCATGACGGTCCACCGGGTGACATACATCTTTGCTCTCGCCTTCGGCCTCGTCGCGATGTTCAGCGTCGCGCCCCAGGCTGCGGCGGAGAGCCTGTCCGTCTCGGTCGGCGCCGGCGAGAAGAAATATACGGCGGCGGAACTGCTTGCCCGGCGTGACGCCACGACGATCACGGTGCCTGACGATGTCTCGTACCGTCGCGCCATGACGTACCGCGCCGTGCCGCTGCTGGCGTTGATAAATGGCGCCGATCCCGCCTTCGACACGCTCGAAGTGCGCGCCGCCGACGGCTTCGTTTCGCAAATTCCGCTGGCGCTGGTCCGCAAGGCCGCAGACGGCGGCAGCTCGGCGTGGGTCGCCATCGAAGAGCCCGGAAAGCCGTGGCCCGATCTGCCGGGCAGGGACGCATCCGCCGGCCCGTTCTACGCGGTCTGGCAGCATCCCGAACGCTCGCGTGTCGGCAGCGAGCAATGGCCTTATCAGACGGTGGCCATCACGGCAGTCGAATCGCCGGCGCATCGGTGGCCGCAAATCTCCGTCGATACAGCGCTACCGCCGGATGCGCCGGCGCGCCACGGCCAGCAAGTGTTCGTGACGCAGTGCATGCCCTGTCACAAGATGCTCGGCGGTGGCATGGCCGATTTGGGTCCCGATCTCGGCGCGCCGATGAACCCGACGCAGTATCTCACCGCCGGGGGACTGCGGGCTCTGATCCGCGACCCCAAGTCGGTCCGCACCTGGCCGCAGCAGCAGATGCCCGCGTTCGACGAGACGAAGCTTTCCGACGCCGACCTCGACGCCGTCATCGCCTACCTGGCGCACATGGCCGGGCGCTGACCACTGCCGTTGTAGTCCCGACGAGTGAGGCCAGCCTTTGTTTTGGGTGACACGCGTTGGCAGCGCCGTCGCTCAAAGATTGGTGCGCGAGCCTATGGCCGGCGCTTGCGCCGGGGCGCCTTGCGCCCTTGCCGCCTGCAGCGGCTTCTCTGTCATCCCGGGCCGGTCAATGCACCATCACTAATTTGAGGCTGGGCCGCTCTTCTCCTGGGTCCCGGACAGCCGCTCACGCTGCTCGCAGCTTCCGGGATGACACGCTCGCCCTGCATGCATCGCCCTCCCCGCGACGGGGAGGGTGGCGCAGGGTGGGTGGAAGCGGGCGCGCTCAAGTGAAGGCCGCTGCTTTGGCCGGTAAAAATCAGTTCGGGAAGGTGATTAGGATCTGCATCTGCACGAGTTCGGGGTAGTACGTCTTGAGCGCAACGCCACCGGCCCAGAGAAGTGCCGCAAGCAGAATGAGTGCTGGAATGGCGGCCAGCACGGCCTTGATCGAAAACATCATCAGGTGCCCGAACGGCAAGTTGAAGCGTGTAACTGTGGCTCCGCCTAGCGTGTCCAGCGCTCCCGTGCGGGCGTCGGAGACACCGAAATCGTGCGTCAGGGTCGCCGCGCGCGCCTTCGCTTCGCGCTCCTTGGCGGCCCGCTCGCGCGCCTCGCGTTCGCGCCGCAGCGTACGTGGCAGATCTTCCGCGCCCTCACCCGCCATGAGGGGAAATTCGACACTGGCCACGCCTCAAGCCTCCCGATGCTGTGCTGGAATCCGCAGGCCGCAATAACGCGCAACGCATCTGAATGTGCAATGAATGTCGGGCGGCGAAACGCCTACCGCCTTGTGATCGATATTGCTATTTTGCGCCGGCATTTAGGCGGGAGGACTTCACTTGAACGAACTGCGGCAGCTCATTCGTACGATCCCCGACTACCCCAAGCCGGGCATCCTGTTCCGCGACGTGACGACGTTGATGGGTGATGCCAAGGGCTTCAAGGCAGCGGTCGAGGCCATGGCGGCGCCATATCACGGCGAGAAGATCGACGCCGTGGCCGGCATCGAAGCGCGCGGCTTCATCCTCGGCGGCGCTGTGGCCGATCGGCTGTCGTGCGGGTTCATTCCCATCCGCAAGAAGGGCAAGCTGCCATGGAAGACCATCGGTCAGCAGTACGCGCTGGAGTACGGCGTCGACATCATCGAGATCCACGAGGACGCGATACGGCCCGGCGAGCGCATCCTCATCGTCGACGACCTGATCGCCACCGGCGGCACGGCGGAGGCGGCGGCCAAGCTGATCAGCCGCACTGGCGGGCTGGTGGCCGGGGCGGCATTTCTCGTCGATCTGCCCGACCTCGGCGGTCTCGACCTGCTGCGCAGCCACGGCATCCGCACGCACGCGCTGCTGGCCTTCGAAGGGCACTGATGCGCTCCCGAATGCATTCGCAGCCGAGGAGGCCACCATGAGTGCGATATCGTTGCCGCCGCAGAAGCTGAAGCTGGCCATGCAGCGCATCGCGGGGTGGCGGCAGGCTCCCGCCGAACCGGTTTTATGTCCGGTTTGCGACACGGCTGGTCTGCAGATCATCGATCGCTCGACGCGGCCCTACGCGGAATGGTACGCGCTTTCGTGCTCCGCTTGCGGGCTGCAGCACACCATCCACATTCCCCTGGCGCCGCAGGTGCCGGGCGGCCACTGAGCCGAGATGACCGCATGAAGATAAACGGCAAGACCTATCGCACCATCTGGCTGGCGCCGGACGGCTGGTCGGTCGAGATCATCGATCAGACGAAGCTGCCACACGAGTTTGCCGTCGTGCCGCTGCGCTCGATGGAAGATGCCGCCCGCGCCATTCTCTCCATGCAGGTTCGCGGCGCGCCGCTCATCGGCGCTACCGCAGCTTACGGTCTCGCCATGGCCATTCGCGCCGATGCGTCGGACGAAGCCATCGACAACGCCGTCGCCTATCTCGCCAAGCAGCGGCCGACGGCGATCAATCTGCGCTGGGCGTTGGAGGAGATGCGCCGCAGCGTACAGAACCTGGCGCGCGAGGAGCGTGTCGCCGCCGCTTACCAGCGCGCTGCGGAAATCTGCGACGAGGACGTCGAGACTTGCCGCCTGATCGGCGTGCACGGCCGCCGGCTGATCGAGGACATCGCGGCGCGGAAGAGTGGCGCCCCGGTCGAGGTGCTGACGCATTGCAACGCCGGGTGGCTTGCCTGCGTCGACTGGGGAACGGCAACGTCGCCGATCTACCAGTCCCACGACGCCGGCCTGCCGCTGCACGTCTGGGTCGACGAAACGCGCCCGCGCAATCAGGGCGCCGCATTGACCGCCTACGAGCTCGGCAGCCACGGCGTGCCGCATACCATTATCGTCGACAACGCCGGCGGGCACCTGATGCAGCACGGCAAGGTCGATATCGTCATCGTCGGCACCGACCGCGTCGCCGCCAACGGCGATGTCGCCAACAAGATCGGCACCTACCTGAAGGCGCTTGCTGCGCATGATAACGGCGTGCCGTTCTATGTAGCGCTGCCGCACTCGACCATCGACTGGACGCTGGATGAGGGGCTCTCCATCCCTATTGAGGAGCGTTCGGCCGACGAGGTGCTGAAAATGCCCGGCCGCCTGCCCGACGGCAGCGTCGTGACGGTGGAGATCGCGGCACCCGGCTCGCCCGCCGGCAACCCTGCATTCGACGTGACGCCGGCCCGCCTCGTCACCGGCTTCATCACCGAGCGCGGCGTCTGTCCGGCATCGCGCAAGGGGCTGCTGTCCCTCTATCCGGAGCGGGCGACGAAATAGCTTCGGCGCCGCTACAACCTTCATGTTCCCGCAAACGAAGGTGTGGCATGGTCCCGGAATGGGCCTCACCGGGCGGATGACTTGGCGTGAAAGTCGACAGGAAACACGAGGAAAAGCTCGCGCGTCGGGCCGTGATCGACACGGCGCTGGCGATGAGCCGTTCCGGCCTGTCGCCGGGTCGCTCGGGAAACGTCTCCTGCCGTTCCGAGAACGGCATGCTCATCACGCCAACGGGCATGGCGTACGAGAGCCTGCGTCCGCGTGACATCGTCTTCGTCAATGCCAAGGGCGAGGTGCCGGACAAGAAATCGCGCAAACCGTCGAGCGAATGGCGGTTTCACCTCGCCGCCTACAAAGCGCGTGCGGACGTGCAAGCCGTCGTGCATACGCACTCGATGCACGCGACGGTGCTCGCCTGCGCGCACAAGCCGATCCCGGCATTTCACTACATGGTGGCGGTAGCGGGTGGGAAGGACATCCCGCTCGTGCCGTACGATACGTTCGGCACACAGCAGCTGGCGGACTACGTGGCGGAGGGCATTGCCGAACGCAACGCCTGCCTGATGGCCAACCACGGGCAGATCGCCGTCGGCGGCACCTTGAGCGCAGCGCTGGAGCTGGCGCACGAGGTGGAGGTTCTTGCTGAGCAATACGTGAAGCTGCTGATGGTCGGCAAGCCGCACGTTCTCGCGGATGAAGAAATGAAGCTGGTACTGGAACGCTTCAAGAATTACGGACAGCGCGCGCAGGGCTAGAGCGCGGCTACAGGTTCGGCAGATCCTTCAGCGACGACACGCATGTCTTGCGCCACTCCGCTTTCGTCATGTGAGTGCGCGGCTCCCATATCGCCATACAGTCGGCCATGCGCTGTTTCATCGAAGGCTCGTCGACGTGCACGTTCACCGCCGGCGTCGAAGTCGCGGCCTTATCCGCGGCCAGGGCCGGAACCGGTAAGGTTGCGGCGAGAGCAATGGCGATAATCGTATAGTGAATTGTATGGATCATGACGCTCGATCCCTCTACGCACCACGAACTGGTTCGAACCGGTACAAGGCGGTTCATGTACCGGTTCAAATCGTCGGAAATCAGCTGAACCGCGGCCCGCGCATATGCATCAGGGCACCCTCGATGCGCCGCCACGTTGCCGCCTGCTCACGGTCTCCGCGACGCTCGTGTTCGCTGGCCTTTTGCGCCGCCAGCGGCAGAGCCTGATCGCCGCGCGCATCGAGAAGCTTGCGCGCCTGCTCCTGAATAGCCATCGCCTGCATGTCGTCATCCTCCATGTTGTGGGCGATGGAGGGGATATAGGCGTGCGTCGCCGCGGCGCCAACGGATCGCCGGTTGAAACCCGATTCAGTAGGTGAGGCCGTCAGTTGGCGAAGCGGAAGTGCATGACGTCGCCATCCTTGACGACGTATTCCTTGCCTTCGAGGCGCATCTTACCGGCATCCTTGGCGCCGCCTTCGCCGTTGAGACCGACGTAATCGTCGTAGGCGATGGTCTCCGCGCGGATGAAGCCTTTCTCGAAATCCGTATGGATGACGCCCGCCGCCTGCGGCGCCTTGGTGCCGCGTTGAATGGTCCATGCCCGCGCTTCCTTCGGGCCGACGGTGAAATACGTGACGAGATCGAGAAGCTTGTAGCCGGCGCGGATGAGGCGGTTGAGACCTGCCTCCTCTAAACCGAGGTCGCCGAGGAATTCGGCGCGCTCGTCGGCTGCAAGGCTGGCGAACTCGGATTCGATCTTGGCCGAGATGACGACGCAGCCGGCGCCTTCTTCGGCCGCGCGCTTCGCCACTGCCTCGGAGTACTTGTTGCCCGTTGCAGCCGAACCTTCATCGACGTTGCACACGAAGAGCACCGGCTTTGAGGTGAGAAGCTGCAGTCCCTCGAAAGTGCCACGCTCCTCCGGCGTGATGTCGGCGAGGCGCGCGGGCTTGCCTTCGCGCAGCAGCACCAGTGCCTTGTCGATGACGACGAGCAGCGCTTTCGATTCCTTGTCGGCGCCAGCCTTGGCTTTCTTCTCGACATTGACGCGCCGCTTCTCGAGGCTCTCCAGGTCGGCGAGCATCAATTCGGTCTCGACCACCTCGGCATCGGCCAGCGGATCGATGCGATTCTCGACGTGGGTGATGTCGTCGTCCTCGAAGCAGCGCAGCACATAGGCGACGGCGTCGACCTCGCGGATGTGACCGAGGAACTGGTTGCCGAGACCTTCACCCTTGGAGGCGCCGCGCACGAGGCCGGCGATGTCCACGAAGGTCAGGCGCGTCGGGATGATGCTGGCCGACTTGGCGATGGCGGCGAGCTTTTCCAGACGCTCATCCGGCACGCCGACCTCGCCGACGTTCGGCTCGATGGTGCAAAAGGGATAGTTGGCGGCTTCCGCTGCCGCCGTCTGCGTCAGCGCATTAAATAGGGTGGATTTGCCGACGTTCGGCAAACCCACGATGCCGCATTTGAAGCCCATGATTACTCGTCTCGAAGGTTATGGGGTGGGGGCAGCGAAGGTCCGCCCGAGGCTGCCGCATGCCTAGAGCCTTCGCGGGCCAATGTGAAGCCCGCCTTTGCCGCACGCGGGCGGCAAGCGCGCGAGCCTCAAGAAGCCCGCGCGCCCCAGCCTGCGGTATGTCCCACGTTTGCCGGTCAGGCGGCCTTGTAGGCCGTCTCGAGCTCGGCGATGTCGAGTTTCACCAATTTCATCATGGCGAGCGTGGCCGCTTTCGCGCCAGGGCCACCGGCAGCGATCATCTCGCCGAGGCGCCGCGGCGCTATCTGCCACGATACGCCGTAGCGGTCCTTCAGCCAGCCGCACTGCACCGGCTTGCCGCCGCCCTGCAGAAGCCCCTCCCACAGCCTGTCGATTTCCTCCTGCGTGTCGCAGATCAGCATGAGGGAAATCGCATCGTTGAACTCGTGGTGCGGACCGGCGGAGATGGCCATGACGGGTGCTCCGGCGAGCGTAAAATCGACCACGGACACCGACCCCGCCGGGCCGGACGGCGAGTCAACCGGCAGCGGCGTGACCGCCCCCATGGACGAACCCGGTATGACCGAAACATAGAAGCGCGCGGCTTCCTCGGCGTCCTTCGCGTACCAGAGATGCGGCGCGAACGTGATGCTCATGGCTCATCCTTGCTTTTCGTTGGAGGGAGTCGTGGCAGGCGCCTCAGCGCGCCTCGGCAATAGCCTTTAGGTTGGAAAGGCCCTCGTCGAAATCTCGGGCCAGCATGCGGTCGCAATCGATAAACAGCGACATGATCCTCATTGGTAGCGACTGGCGCCCGCTCATCGCCCAAGTGACTTCAGTCGTGTCGCCCTCTGGCTTGAGGTTGAACTCGACGCGGTTGTCGCCCGCTATCGGTTTCGTCATCTGCAGGCGCATGACGATCGCCGATGGCGAGCAGTCGAGCACGCTGACCGAGCCCGACCCGCCCCTGCCGTTGAAGTGAAACATCGCGCCGGGCCCGCTGTCCGGTCCGCTATAGGAGACCGTGCCCTTGGTCTCGCGCAGGGCGTAAGGATTCCACGTGTTCATTTGGCGAAGATTGCTAATCAGGTCGTACAGCCGGCTCGGCGTCGCGGCGATCTTCATCGAGCGCGCGGCATGAAATTGCTCCGGGCGGCGCGAAGCTAGGAACAGAATGATGGCGACGGCCACGCAGGCCGCTGCGAGCAGGGCGATCAATACCTCTGACATCAGATTTTTCTCCTGCGAACTCTATTGGTGATGACCGGCGCGGTCTCAGGGAAGACCGCGAGAACGTCGGGCAACCGGCGGCGTACCGCTAAAATTTGACAATATGTTGATATCAACGTAATGAGGCGCATGTCAATGCGCGATGACCTGCCGCTGTCTCTTACCCTCGAGGTTCGCGACCGGTGCGTGTGCCTGCATGTGCAGCGCGCCGCTCGCGCGCTCGCGCGCCGTTTCGATGATGCATTGCGCCCGTTCGGCCTGACCAGTGGGCAGTTTTCGCTGCTCATGTCGATCAACCGGCCGGCGCCGCCGACCATCGGCGAAGTCGCACAGCTCCTTGCCATGGACCGCACGACGTTGACGGCGAACCTGAAGCCGCTGCAGCGGCGTGCTCTGCTGCAGATCGTTGTCGACGAGAAGGACCGGCGCAACCGCAGGCTCGCGCTGACTGATGCAGGCCGGGATGCCCTTGCTGCCGCTGTTCCCGTATGGCGCGCGGTGCACGATGAGATCGACACACAGCTCGCGCGTCCGCCCGAGCAACTTCGCGATGACCTGATTTCGCTCGCCCGCTGACGCCTACGTCTACGGGCTGCAGGTGCTTTGCGATCCGCGAGCGCGCAGGCGGGCTGCCAGCTTCGGCCACATCAGGTTGATGAACAGCCCGGCGAGGATCAGCGCGGTCGCCTCCAGCTTCCAGGGTTGCAGCGGCTCGCCGAGCCAGAAGGCGGAGGCAGTCAATCCGAATACCGGAACCAGCAACGACATCGGTGCGATGGTGGCGACCGGGTAGCGTGACAGCAGCCATCCCCAGACGGCGTAGCCGAACAGCGTATTGGCAACCGACTGATACGCTACCGCGCCCCAGGCAGCGGCATCGGCATGCGCGAGTGCATCACGAATTGCCGGCCAGCCGTCGGCGAAAAACGACATGGCGAGCAGCGGCGGCACCGAGAAGAGGCTCGCCCACACGACGTATCCGAGCATGTCGATACCCGGCGTGGCGCGGATGACGATGTTGCCGGCGGCCCAGCCGAGAGCCGCGACAAGGATAAGCGCCAAACCCAGCGGTGTCGTCGTAGCGTCGGTGTGCAGCACGATGAGCCCGAGCCCGAGCACGGTGATGGCCAACGCGAAATACTGGAACGGGCGCGGGCGCTCTCCCGTCTGCCAGGCGGCGAGCGCCATGGTGAAGAACACCTGGGTCTGCACGACCAGCGATGCCAACGCCGGCGTGATCTGCCCGTTCATGGCGATGAACATGACGCCGAACTGGGCAACGCCGATGAAGAGGCCATAGGCCGCGAGGTTGCGCCAGGTAACATCCGGGCGCTTGACGAACAGCACGGCGGGAAACAGGGCGAACGTGAAACGCAAGGCTGCCAGCAGCAGCGGCGGCAGGTCCTGCAATCCGACATGGATCACGACGAAGTTCGTACCCCACACGGCCATGACGGCGACGGCGAGCAGGATATGGCGGAGCGGGACGACTTCGGTGCGGGCGATCATTGCCGCCTTGCTGGATTATACGCTGGCGCTCGGCAATGAGACCTTTTGGCGAAGCTCCCGCTGCGGGCCGAAGCCGTGCATGCCGAGCTTCCACTGCAGCGCGACGACCATGCCTTTCACCGGCTGCAGCAGACCCAGGCTGAGGCCGATAGTCATCGGCATCCAAAGTAGCGCGTGGATCCAGTAGGCCGGCGCAAACGCTGCCTCGGCGACCATCAGGAAGCTGATGACGACGTGCCCGACGATGACCATCACGATGTAGGCCGGCAGGTCGTCGGCGCGGTGATGATGAAAGGCCTCTCCACAGGCCGGGCAAGTGTCGTTGACCTTGAGGAACTTGCGAAACAGCGGACCATCGCCGCAGTTCGGGCAGCGGCATAGCGCGCCCCGTTCGAGGGCCTTCGCCATGGTCGGTTCTGGAGCGTTCATCCCGGTCACCATCGTTTTTTCGATCGGTTTACGCTGCTATCCTACGCGCAATTGTATGGATCGCGAATTGGCGATATGACCCACTTGTATGGATTGGGTACCTACAATCTCGGATCGCACGGGTCCACTATACCTACGCATCGTCGGAGCGCTCTCCGACGATATTGCAGCCGGCCGCCTGCACGACGGCCAGATGCTGCCAACACACCGGACGCTGGCGGCTGCCCTCGGCGTGGACCTCACGACGGTGACACGAGCCTATAGCGAGGCGCGCCGCCTCGGGCTGACCGACGCGAGGGTGGGACGCGGGACGTTCGTTAAGGCCGGGCGCGATGCCCACCGCCGCGCGTCGCCGGTGCCGACCATCGACCTGTCTATGAATATTCCCCCGCAGCCAGCCGACGCCGATCTCAGCGCGCAGCTGGCCAAGGCGTTTGGCGCCGTCCGCGCCGAGGCGGGGCTGGAGTCCTATCTGAACTATCAGCAGCCGGGCGGCACGCGGGCGGAACGTGCGATCGCGGCGGAGTGGCTGAAATTCCTTGTTCCCGATGTTCCTGTCGAGCGGCTGGTCATCGCGCCGGGCACGCAATCGGCACTGTTCGCCCTGCTTATGCTCCTGGTGCCGCGAGGCGGCGCCGTATTCACAGAAGCGCTTAGCTACCCCGGTTTGAAGTCGGCCGCGGGTCTACTCGGCATTCGCCTCATTGGCGCAAAGATGGACGCGCAGGGGATTGTTCCCGATGCGCTGGAGCTAGCTTGTCGGGAGCATCCCGACGTCAACGTCGTCTACCTGATGCCGACGATGCACAACCCGACGACGGCGACGATGCCGCCAGAGCGCCGCGAGAAGATTGCGCGGATCATCCGCCGCCACGGGCTGCTGCTCATCGAAGATGACCCCTACGCGTTCCTCACTTCCGGCATCGTGCCGCTGGCAGAACTCATCCCGGAACGCACGCATCTGGCGGCCAGCCTATCGAAATGCGTGACACCCGGCTTGCGTGCCTCGTTCATTGTCACCCCGGGCAAAGAGGCCAGTGCAAATCTCATCAATGCGTTGCGGGCGACACTGCAGATGCCCGCAACCTTTGCCACGGCGATGGCCGTGCGCTGGCTGCGCGATGGCACCGCCGACCGCATCATCGCATCGGTACGTGCCGAGGCCAAAGCGCGGCAGAAGCTGGCACGCGAGGCCCTGGAAGGCAGCTTCTACATGGCGGACCCGCACGGCCATCACCTATGGCTGCCGATGCCAGCAACCTGGTCGGACGCGCGTCTGGCCGCGCACCTTGAGAACCGCGGCCTGGGCGTGGTTACCGCCGATGCGTTTGCCGTCGGCGAGCCGGCGCGCGGCGTGCGCATCGCGCTCGGCGCCGCCCGCAACCGCACGACGCTCGGGCGCGCGCTCGACATTCTGCGCGAGACGCTAGCCACCGGCTCCTATGACAATCAGGTGGTGTGACGGGCGGGCGATGCGATCTTGTCGACGAAGGCGAGCGCGGCAGCTACCCCATCCTCGCTCCTGATCCTTGCGCCGATCGCCTGTGCCTGCGCGCGCATCCTGGTGTCATCCATCGCCAGCATCGATTGAGCCAAGCTCTGCGGCGTCAGCCGCTTACGGTCGAGCGCCGGGGGACCGACGCCGAGGTCGACAATCCTTCGGGCCCAGAAGGGCTGGTCTCCGAAGAAAGGGCAGGCAACTGTAGGCTTGCCTGCGCGCAGCGCCGCCCCCGTGGTGCCGGCGCCACCGTGATGCACCGTAGCGCTGACGTATTGGAAAAGCCGGTCGTGGGGCGCCTGCGCGATGGTGCGCACGGATGGTGTGTCGACAGTCGGCGCAAGGGCGCCGCCGCCTGTGGCCAGGAGAATGCGCTTGCCTGCGATTGAGGCAGCTTCGATGCACGTGCGCGTCATGTGCAGTGGGTCGAGCCCGGGCATGCTGCCGAAGCCGATGTAGATCGGCGGCTCCCCGGCTGCGAGATATGCCGCTAGGTCGTCATCGGGCGCCCACGCATCGGAGGGGAGAAACCAATAGCCGCTGACGAGCACCCGCTCGTCCCAGTCCGGCGGCTTGGGAAGGACCGCCGGACTGTAGGCGTAAATGGTGCCGGCCGGACGCTTCGCGGAGGCCATGCTGCCCGGAAGACCCAGCGTTTCTGTGCGCCAGGCTGCGATCTCCCGCATGTAGATCAGTTCGGCGCCGCGGATAGCCAACGTGTGGCTCAAGCGATTCAGAGGACCGAGGTCGGCAAACGGGAGCAAGGGCGAAGGAAATGCGGCGGTCGGAGTGAAGCCCGGCAGTGGGGAGGCGAGAATTGTCGCCAGCCCCAGCTTTTCCGCGATATGCGGGGTGGCGATCGACTTCGGGTGATAGACGATGAGGTCCGGCTCGAAGCTGCGGACCGCCTCCCACTCCGCTGCAAAAAGACGGCGCATCATCGGGCGGACGTGCTTGATCAACCGGAGGCCGGCGCCGAATCCGCCACCACCGGCTACGGCGCGCTTTCCTTCCGGTGCGTCGAGAAGGTCAAGGAACTCCCCTGGGAGCGCCGCAAACGGCACTCCGGCGCTTTCAATCAGGCTCGCGAATTGCGCCGGAGCAGCGAGCTGCGGCTCGTGCCCTGATGCGGTGAGCCCGCGTGCAAGCGCGAGATAAGGTTGGACGTCACCGCGTGTCCCCAGCGTCTGGATGGCGACACGCATGATCGCGTGTCTACCGGTACCTAGTCAGCGCGAAGTCCGAGTAGCTCTTGGGACTGGGAAGCGATTCCTTGCCGGTGAGCGCGTCCGCAAGTGCTTCGCCGACATTCGTGCCCTCGTCCATCGCCTTCACAGCGATGATGATGAACGGGCGCTGCCAGCTCGTTCCCCCGGTTTCGCAGTCCGTGCACGGGTCGCGATATTGCCCGAGGTTGAGCGTCGAGATCGGTACGTCCCGGCCGACGGCATCCGAATCGACGACGAGCGCTGCGGTGCGCTTGGCGCGGCGGTCGGCGCGCGCCACCTCGTCGGCGGCGTTGCCCTCCTGCGAGGCGGTGCCGACGGCGATCACTTCCTTGGCGTCGGCGAGCGCTGCGCGGACTTCATCGTCGATCGCCGCACCTGCGAGCATGCCTCGCGGGATCGTCGCGCCGTCCTTTTCCAGATCCTCGGCGCTGCCGCGCACCCACAAGAAGCTCTTGTTGAGCACCACCACGTCGAAGGTGCCGCGGCGTCCGGCCAGATCCTTGCCTTCGATGGTGAAGACGGTCGAGTTGCGCATCTGCCGCGTTTCCGGCTGCACCTCGATAGCCGCCGTCTCCAGCTTATGCGGCACGACGACCTTTTCGTGCAGCTGAACCGCGCCGTAAGTCGCCGCGCCTCCGGTCGCGGCGACGAGAACGGCGACGCCGGCATTCGATTTGAAGAGGCCGAAGAACCAGGCCAGGCGATCCCACCAGCCCGCGCCACGGTCGTAGGCTCGGTAGCCGCGCCACAGCCATCCGGCGGCGCTGCGCCGCTCCTGGACGTCCTCGTCGGCGTCGGCCAATGCCAGGGCGGCGCCCGTCGCTCCGGTGGCGATGGCAACGCCCGCCGGAACCCGGTTGGCCTTCCCACACGCGATCCAGGCGAAAACGAAACCGGCGCCGAATGCGCCCGCTACGTACCAGACGAGATTGGCGATAAGATCAGGCATGACTGTCCCTACCCAAAATGCGCACCGGCGCGCGCACTCCTACGACGTGAAGCTTCGCATACTGCGAGGCTGTGTCAGAAATTGACGTGCTGGATCACGTAGCCGGCGCCGAAGGCGATGAGGCCGGCGATAACGATCTGCGGCAGCACGGACACGAACGTCCCCAGCAAGGCGACAAACGCCTGGAAAAGGCTGACAACTCCGGACCATAGCACCAGTGCAACCCGGTACAGGATGTACGCGATGGCGGCCAGGGCGATGATCAGGATGACGATCTTCCAGACGGGAAGCGCCTGCCAATCGGACGAGAAAATCGCCACGATCTGACCGAACGACCACGTCCAGATGAGCTGCAGGAAATTGAAGATCGCAGCGATGCCCTGCTGCAGGAACTGTACGATTGAATTGATGATGCCGTTCACGTGCACCTCCCCTGCCGGCGTCATGATCGCGAAATTCGCCCGCGTGCACGGCGAGGTAGGAGCGGATTTCGCGGTCTGAAGGACGCCAGACCCACAATGATTCCAGTGTGATAGAGATCCAGAAGGTGCCTCACCAACCAGCCGAGCGGGATGTTGCGGACTTCTCGATCGTCAAATCGTGCGTGCCGGCGCGGTCCCCCGCGGCCGTGGCGCTACACTGGCCCGGCATCGTTGCCTGCGCAAGCCGCGTTGCAACACAGCCCTCAAGCTTTCAAGCGGTATCCGGTGGCGAAGATGCGCCAGACGATGACGAGGCAGATCGTGAGAAACACGAGCGTCATCATCACGCTAATGCCGATGCCGACATCGGAGATCCCGTAGAAACTCCAGCGGAATCCGCTGACGAGGTACACCACCGGGTTGAACAGCGTGACCGTCTGCCAGAACGGTGGCAGCATCTCGATCGAGTAGAACGTGCCGCCGAGAAAGACGAGGGGAGTGACGATCAGCAGCGGAATGATCTGCAGCTTTTCAAAACCGTCGGCCCAGATGCCGATGATGAACCCGAACAAGGAAAAGGTGACCGCTGTCAGCACCAGGAAGGCGAGCATCCACACCGGATGCTGGATGTGCAAGTCGACGAAGAGCGCTGCCGTGCCGAGAATGATCAGGCCGAGGACCACGGACTTGGTTGCCGCTGCCCCGACATAGCCGAGTACGATCTCCAGCGGCGATATCGGCGCTGAAAGGACTTCGTAGATCGTGCCCGTGAAGCGCGGGAAATAGATGCCGAACGAAGCATTGGAGATCGACTGCATGAGAAGCTGCAGCATGATCAGTCCGGGCACGATGAAGGCGCCGTAGCTCACTCCGTCAATGTTCTGGATGCGTGAGCCGATGGCCGCCCCGAACACGATGAAATAGAGCGACGTGGAGAGCACCGGCGAGATGATGCTCTGCATCAGCGTGCGGAAGGCACGTGCCATCTCGAACGTGTAGATGGCCTTTACCGCGTGCAGGTTCATCGGCTGCTCCTGACGAGGTCGACGAAGATGTCCTCCAGCGAGGACTGCTTCGTATTGAGGTCGGCGAAGTTGATGCCGGCCGTGCGCATATCGTTGAGCAATCCGGTGATCCCGGTGCGGCCGGCGCGCGTGTCATACGTGTAGGTGAGCTGCCTGCCGCCGTCCGACAGCTCGAGCGCATGGTCTGCGAGGGCGGCCGGGATGGCGAGTAGCGGCGTACTGAGTTCCAGCACGAGCTGCTTCTTGCCGAGCTTGCGCATCAGCTCGGATTTGTCCTCGACGAGAATGATCTCGCCCTTGGCGATGACACCGACGCGGTCGGCCATCTCCTCGGCTTCCTCGATGTAGTGCGTCGTCAGGATGATGGTGACGCCGGAGGCGCGCAGTTCGCGCACCACCTGCCACATGTCCTTGCGCAGCTCGACATCGACGCCGGCGGTGGGCTCGTCGAGAAATAGGATATTCGGCTCGTGCGAGAGCGCCTTGGCGATGAGCAGGCGGCGTTTCATGCCGCCCGAGAGCGTCATGATCTTGCTGTCCTTCTTGTCCCAGAGAGACAGCGCTCGGAGCACGTTTTCGATGTGCGCCGGGTCAGGCGCCTTGCCGAACAGGCCGCGGCTGAACGAGACGGCGTTCCATACGCTTTCGAAATGATCGGTGGTGAGTTCCTGGGGGACGAGGCCGATCAGCGAGCGGACGCGACGGTAGTCGCGCTTGATGTCGCCGCCATCGACGGTCACTGAGCCCGATGTGGGGTTCACCAGGCCGCAGACGATGGAAATCAGCGTCGTCTTGCCGGCGCCGTTGGGACCGAGCAGCGCGAAGATTTCGCCGCGCCTGACATCGAGGTTGATGTCCTTCAGGGCGCGGAAACCGCCGGCGTATTGCTTCTGCAGGTTCTTTATCGAGATGATCGGCTCTGCGCTCATGCCATCAACTCTTGTCGCCGCGGCCCGCGAGCCACTTTTTCAGGTTGTCAGCCAGCGCCGTCGCGCGTTTCGACTGGCGCTCGCCAGCAGGATGGGGACCGGCCGCCTTGGCAGCGGCGGGCCGAGGGGCCTTTTTAGGAGCCGGCTCCGGTTCGCTCGCCATGTCGTCGCGCGTTTTCAGCGCTACCTGCGAGAGGAAGCGGGCGCTATCGCCTTTGGCAAGAAAGGGCGCTGCATAGGCCATGGCGGCGAGCATCGGATCGAGCCAGTCGTATTCGACCTTGGCGAAGTCGTGCAGCACATAGTGCGCCACCGCGTCCTTTGCTCCGGGATGGCCAACCCCGATGCGTACGCGGTGATAGTCGTTGCCCATGTGAGCCGTGATCGAACGCAAGCCGTTGTGGCCGGCGTTGCCGCCGCCGGTCTTCACCTTCAGCTTGCCCGGCGCGAGGTCGATCTCGTCATGGAACACGTAGATGTCCTCGACCGGAATTTTCAGAAAGCGCGCCGCCTCGCCCACCGAGCGGCCGCTTTCGTTCATGTAGGTGAGGGGCTTGAGAAGGACAACGCGTTCGCCGTCGAGCGAGCCTTCGGTTGTCTCCCCCTGGAAACGCTTGCGCCAGGAGCCGAGACGGTATTCGTCGGCGATGACGTCGAGAGCCATGAAACCGACATTGTGCCGATTGCGCACGTATTGGGCGCCGGGATTCCCCAGTCCGACGAAAAGCTTCATGGGCATGCCCCCGGTTAAGAGGCAGCGGGCACAGCGCGCAGCCGTGCCCGCCCGCCATTACTTCTTCTTTTCGCCTGCCTTTGCGGCAGGAGCAGCGGCAGCAGCCTTGGCAGGCGCGGCAGCGCCCTTGGCCGGAGCAGCGGCAGCAGCGGCCGGAGCGCCGTCGGCGGCAGCGGCGGCACCACTTTCTTCTTCCTGCTTCACGGCGCCAGCGATGGTGGCAACGGTGAAGTCACGATCCTTGATCGTCAGTTCGGCATCCTTCGGGAGCTCGACCGACGAGATGTGAATCGAGCGGCCGATCTCGAGGCCGGTCAGATCGATCTCGAAGGCCTCGGGGATGTGGTCGAACGGGCAGATGATCTCGACGTCGTGGCGCACGATGTTGAGGACGCCACCGCGCTTCAGACCCGGCGAAAGCTGGTCGTTGATGAAGCGGACCGGAACCTGAACACGGATGCGTCCGTCCTTGCCGATGCGCAGAAGATCGACGTGGATCGGGTGGTCCTTGATCGGATCAACCTGCAGGTCGCGCGGGATGACTCGGGTCTTCTTGCCTTCGACGTTGATCTCGATGACCGTCGAGGTGAAATGCCCCTTGAGCACCTGCTTCCAGAGGTCGTTGTAGTCGAGAGCGATCATCTCGGGGGACTGACCGTCCCCGTAGATAACGGCAGGTACTTTTCCTTCACGGCGAGCTTGGCGTGCGGCCCCCTTGCCGGCACGCGGGCGCGCCGTGGCTTGCAGCTCGATCAGTTGCTGGGCCATGGCTGTTCTCCAAAAAAATCAGGGCCTTGCGGCCCTTCAATCGGCGCGGCCTCCAAGGGTGCCGGGCGCCGTTCTCACGCTCATGCTTGAGATGGGGCGGGTTATAACCACGGAAAGCTGGCTTGGCAATTGGCGCCGGGGCAACCCGGGAGACGTCGGCCTGCGAGCCTTGCCGAGTTATACAGCGGATTGAATTTACAGGGCTTCTTGCCCATGTCATCGGTGATATAAGGACGATCAGGGAAATCACCGAAGGTCTTCCAAGTGATCCGCAAAGGCAGCAAACGCCGCCCTGCCCCGGAGCAGGACAAGATGATTGTCGAGGCGCTCCGCGGTGTTGGGCGTCCGGTCAGCGCCTATGAGCTGATCGAGGAATTGCGTGACAAGGCGAGCTTGGCGCCGCAGACGGTCTACCGGTCGCTGGACCGCCTGATCGCCGATGGACAGGCGCACCGGCTCGAGTCGATCAACGCCTTCGTTGCCTGCCGCCACCCCAGTCACGAGGGGGTGGCCGTGTTCGCCATCTGCGATAGCTGCGGAACGGTGTCAGAATTCGACGAGCCGGCCGCCGTCGAGCGGCTTTCCATGTGGGCGCGGAAGGCGAAGTTCGCCGTTGACCGGATGACGCTCGAGCTGCGCGGACGATGCCGCGTCTGCTCCGCCAACGCCTGAGCCGGCTGGCGGCCGTCAGTAGAAGAGGCTGGAGACACTTTCCTCGCGTGCGGTGCGCACGATGGCCTCGCCGATCAGCGGCGCAATCGACAGCACGCGGATGTTCTTGGCGGCCAGCACCGCCGCCGTCGGCTGGATCGAGTCCGTAATCACGAGCGACTTGAGCTTCGAGGCCTGGATGCGGCTGACGGCCCCCCCCGACAGAACGCCATGAGTGATGTAGGCCATCACTTCCACCGCGCCGTGCTTCAGCAGGGCCTCGGCCGCGTTCACCAGCGTGCCGCCGGAATCGACGATGTCGTCGATCAGTATGCAGCGCATGCCCTTCACGTCGCCGATGACGTGCATGACTTCCGATTCGCCGGGCCGGTCGCGGCGCTTGTCGCAGATGGCGATGGGCGCATCGATGCGCTTGGCGAGCGCCCGTGCGCGCACGACGCCGCCGACGTCAGGCGATACGACCATCAGGTTGTTGCCCTGGTACTGCTCCTGGATGTCACGCACCATCACTGGCGCGGCAAACAGGTTGTCGGTCGGTATGTCGAAGAAGCCTTGGATCTGGCCGGCGTGCAGATCGAGCGTCATGACGCGGTCGGCCCCGGCGCGCTCGATGAGGTTGGCGACGAGCTTCGCGGTGATGGGCGTGCGCGGGCCCGGTTTGCGGTCCTGCCGCGCGTAGCCGTAGTAGGGGATGACCGCCGTGATGCGTGCCGCCGATGCGCGTTTCAGCGCGTCGAGCAGGATCAGCAACTCCATCAGGTTGTCGTTGGCGGGGAAAGAATTCGACTGAATGACGAAGACGTCCTGCCCGCGGACGTTCTCCTGGATCTCGACGAAGATCTCCATGTCGGCGAAGCGCTTCACCTGTCCCTTGCAGAGCGGGAGCTTGAGGTGCGCGCCTATAGCCTCGGCGAGGGGCCGATTGGAGTTGCCAGCGACGAGTTTCATACTTGGGGTCGTGCGACCCTCGGGGCGGGGATCGAAGGGCATGTGTACGCCTCCACGGCCAATCGCGCGCCGCTTCCTAGCAAGAGGGCCCACACCTGTAAACGGCGGGGCCCTCGCTAAAACTCAGATTATCCGACGCAGGTGATCAGTTGGAGCTGGTCTGTGTCCCGTGAGGCAGGAGCTTAACAATGCCTTGCGCGGCGGCAGCGGCTGCCGCGTCGGCTGTCTTGCCCCAGGATCCATCAAGAGAGCCCTGCGGAACCTCGTTCTTCTGTGAGACGGTGCCGAGCTTCTTGCCCGTCGGGTCGGTCACGCTCCAGTCGATGGTGATCGGCTGCTTTCCGTCCTTGCCTGCACCCATCGCGACCCGGCCTTCGACCCGATAGACATCGGCGGAGGGTGTGTCGGTGAGCGCAATACCGGAGCGCGTGAGCTCCCGCTGCAGAGCGGTGCGCAGTGTCGTGCTGCCGTCGCCCGGTGCACCGACCACGACAGGCACGAGAGCCTTGACCGGGCCGTTGCGAGCGATGCTACCGGTAACCGTTGACGGTGGTGCGGCGTAGGTCGAACTGCCGGTTGCAGCCGTCTGCACCATTCCGCCGCCGGGCGTTCCGGCCACCGCGGCGCCCGGCATCCAGCTGGCGACCGATGAAGCCGTCTTGCTGCTGATCGACTGGACGACCGTTGGCGATACGGCGCTCCACGGATCCTTGCTCTGACCGGCGGAGGCAGTTTCCTCGCCGCTCACGCGGTGCACGCCCTTACCGCTCGAGTCGGTCACGTCCCAGATGTAAGACACCTTGGACTTGTTGCCCTTCTTCTCGAGCGAGGACACCACGTAGCCACGAAGCGTATACGCGGCCTTCTCGGAAGGCGACTTGGCCACGCGGATATTCTGCCGTTCCAGGTCGGCGGTCAGCTGGCTTTGCAGCTGGCTCGATACGCCTTCAGGCGGGCCGATGACAGGAGCGATGGCGAACTGGGCCTGCTGCGGCGCCGCCAGAGGAGGCGGGCTGGCCACGGACGCCGTCGGGGTGTCCGACGAGCCGAAGGGCGATGAGCTGAAAAGTGAAGTTGCAGTCTCGCATCCGGCCAAGCCGAAGGCGATGATCCCTGCAAAAACTGCGAATGCAACTGGCTTCGTTCTTTGCCAAGCCGCAGCAGCATCAAAGGTCGTCACGGCGACGCTCCCCCATTGAGTACCCGCTGTTCTTCCGGCGGCCGGCGTACATACCTTGCGGCCTATCTCCCTAATGACCGGTACCTCTCTAAGAATCGTCTAACCAGTCATTCTTGCCGCGTCCAGATCGAATCCGAACAAGTTGGCTCCCACGCTTAATTACCGGAGAGAAACGCAGGTCGCCATTGTGGATTGTGCAATTAGGCCACGACAATGGCGGAGATTTGGCGGCCGTAATCGGGCTCGGAACGGTGTTGAGAGCGCCGAAAGCTGAAAAAACGCGAATCGTCGGCGTAAGTGCAGGCTGTCTGGCGCTCGATCCGGGCGACGCCGGCGTCGCGCAGCCGCGCCTCGATGAAAGCCGGAAGATCGAAATGCGCCTTCGATTCGGAATCGCGGCGGGAAAGAAATTTCCCGTTGCTCGGGCAACTTTTCAGCAATGCGGATTCGAAATCGGGTCCGACTTCATATGAATCTTGGTTAATGCAGGGCCCAATTGCCGCCACAATGCGCGCCCGGCTAGCGCCCAGCCTTTCCATCGCGCTTATCGCCGACTCCAGGACGCCCCCGACCGCGCCGCGCCAGCCGGCATGCGCGGCTCCAACGACGCCAGCTTCTCCGTCGGCGAGAAGTACAGGCCCGCAGTCGGCGGTGAGTACCCCGATCACCAACCCAGGCGTGCGGGTGACGATTGCATCGGCCTTGGGTTTGCCTTCGGGAGGGAACGGTGCCTCGGCGATCACGGCGTCGGGGCTGTGGACCTGATAGGCGGTCAGCACGTCGTCCTGTCCGCCGAGGTGTCGGGCCACCAACCGGCGGTTTTCAACGACGTCTTGGGGCGCGTCCGAGGAGCCAGGTCCGCAATTCAGGCCCGCGAAGAGACCGGTCGATACGCCGCCCTCCCGCGTGAAGAACCCGTGCCGGACGCCCGGCAGCCGGGAAAGCTCGATCGATTGAACAGGTTGCAGCATGCGCGAGCACATAGGTTGAGGCACCGCGGGTTTCCACCCCTCTACAGTCCCGGAAGCGGCGGCAGCTCCTTGCTGCGGATGCCGAGGACCAGAAAGCGCGTGCCCATCCCGCCGGGTGCGATGAGACGCGAGACGGCCCCTTCTATCTCAGCGGCGCGTGAAGAATTTGCGGACATCAGCCGCGACGCGCGTTCGACGATGCCAAGCCGGCCGAGGAACTCCGCCTGCGTAGCTGGGCCGTCGGCTGCAAATCCGGCGTCGCGCATCGCATCTACAACGGCTGCGAAGTCGACATGCGAGGTGAGGTCGTTCTCGCCGGGCGCGGCCAGGGGATCGGCATAGCTATGCGCGCTCATCGCTTGCAGCGTGTCGCCGAAGCCGGCTGCGGCATGGCCGTAGTCGATGAACAAGGCGGCCACGGGGGCGCCGGTCGAATGCAGCGAGGCGGCTAGCGCGCGGAGGCCATCGCCGCGCTCTTCAAAGACGTCGCACTCGCTTGGCTCTGGCGCACCCTCGGGCAGGTCGAATGCTTCCGCGGTACGCGTAACGAACGCGAGCTGCCCCTGCTCATCGAGGCCGACTTGCCGCCGGCGCCACGCGGCACGTTCGAATATGTGCTGCTGGATGGGCAGCGTATCGAGAAACTCGTTGGCAATAACGATGGAGGCGCCCTCACCTGCTTCTAGGGTGCTCGTCCACCTGATGGGCACCTCGGCACCGGTGAGCGCTGAGCGCTGCTCGGCGATCAGTTGCTCATTGATCTCCACGAGTTCGACGCGCAGCGCCGAGCGGAAGCCGGGAACCAGTCGTGCAGCGCGCAAAGCATCGCGCATGAGCGTGCCGCGCCCGGGACCCAGCTCAACGAGCCGCACGGTGGCCGGCATACCCATCTGCTGCCAGACTACAGCGCTCCATAAGCCGACCAGCTCGCCGAAGATCTGGGTGATCTCCGGCGCGGTGACGAAGTCTCCGCCGCCGCCAATCGCCTGCTTCCGCCGGTAATAGCCGTGCTCGGGATCGTGGAGGCACGCAATGAAGTAGTCGGCTACATCGATCGGTCCCGACCGGGAGATGCGGGCGGCCAGGCGCTTTCCGAGTGCGGTCGCTGCGCTCACTTCAGTTCGCGCGTGCGCGCGAAGTAGACGACGGCCAGACCCAGCAGGAGCATCGGGATCGAATAGACGATCCCGACCGTCAGCGGCCCCACATTCAGCGAGTGGGCGAAGTGCGGTTCGCGGAAGAGCTCGCAAATCGACCGCGCCAGAGCATAGCCGATGAGGAAGGTGCCGGTGACGATGCCGGGTCGCTTCAACGCACCGAAATGATGCGTCAGAATCCTGAGCACGATGAACAGTACCAGCCCTTCGAGCATAGCTTCGTAGAGCTGGCTCGGATGACGGGGCGTCGGCTCGAGCTCCGGGAAATGCAGGGCCGCCTCGGGAAATACCATGCCCCACGGCACGGTGGTCGGTCGCCCATAAAGTTCGCCGTTGATGAAGTTGGCAAGCCGCCCGAAGAACAGCCCGATCGGCACCGCGGCGGTTACCAGGTCGGCGGTGCTCCAAGGGTTGGTACCGTTGCGGCGCGCGAACTGCCAGATGGCGATGGCGCTGCCGACCAGGGCGCCATGGAACGACATGCCGCCCTTCCAAACGGCGATGATGTCCTGCGGATTGGCGATGTAGTACGCCGGCTCGTAGAAGATGACGAAGCCCAGCCGGCCGCCGAGCACCACACCGGCAGTGATGTAGAGCAGGAGATCGTCGACCTTGACGGGCTCGAATGGCGGCGTGTTGTTGTCCCACAGCCTATCGGTTGCGACCAGCTTGCGGATGTAGAACCAGCCGAGCAGGAGACCGGCGAGATAAGCGAGCCCGTACCACTTGATCGCGAACGGTCCCAACTGGAGGGCGACCGGGTCGAGGCTGGGGAAGGGCAGGGCCCACAGGTGAGTGAGCAGGTTCATCGTCTTCCCCTCGCTTGCCGCCCGGGCGGCATCTCAATTGCTCTTTAGGCGGGCGCCGCACGATTTCGGCAGGTCGGCGGCCCTGTCAAGCGCTGTGCTCGTCTTGAATGCGGGCCCCCCGCCCCTCATAGTCCGGGCCGAGAACCCGACCAGGCTTCCCTTCAGACACCCCAGGAGCCCCCATGACACAGACGACCAATCGCTTCCTCGACGAGTTTGCCAAGCTGATGACGGATGCTGCCGGCGCGGCGGATGGCCTCAGGAAGGAGGCCGAGCAGATGTTCAAGTCGCAGGGTGAGCGTTTTCTCGCCGACATGGATGTCGTGCGCCGCGAGGAGTTCGAGGCGGTCAAGGCGATGGCCGAGAAGGCGCGCGCGGAAAACCAGATCCTAGAAGCGCGCATTGCGGCACTTGAGGCACAGATTACTCGGTCAATCTGAGAGTTACACCATCCACACTCGACAATCACCGTGGACAATGCCGGCGTGAACTTGCGACTCGGAGGTCGCTCTGTTTTCGTCGCGCGGGTCGGTTGAGTTCGTCGCTCTGTGGTGTCGCGTCGCTTTGCATAAACCACTGACACAAGCCCGCGAGACCATTAGAGGGATCCTCCAAGCATGACCGCTGAACACGTCGCTTACGGCCGTGTGACCAACCCCATCGATCTGATCGAGCGACTGGCTGCTGCACACGACTGGTCATGCGACCGGACGAATGACGACGAGCTCACCCTCGTAATCGCCGGAACGTGGACCGACTATCATGTCTCGCTCAACTGGCGCGACGACCTCGAGGCCATGCATCTCGCTTGCGCGTTCGACTTTCGCGTCCCCGAGAACCGCCTGAATGAGATGTACAAGCTGATCGCGCAGATCAACGAACAGCTCTGGCTCGGCCATTTCGACCTTTGGACCAACGAAGGTCTGGTCATGTTTCGACACGCTCTGCTGCTGAACGGCTCCGTCGCCACTTCGCGCCAGTGCGAGGCCATGCTGCACGCCGCGCTGGAAGGGTGCGAGCGTTACTATCAGGCCTTCCAGTTTGTCGTATGGGCCGGTAAGGAGAGCCGCGAGGCACTCGTGTCGACCATGTTCGAGACGGAAGGCCAAGCTTAAGCCAGGGCGTGCGATCAGCGCCCTCCGGGAGGGCGCAATGACCTTCGTACTCCAAGGGCCCCTGTTGCTGGCGGGCGCCGGCAAGATGGGCGGAGCCATCCTATCCGGATTGCTGGCGCGCGGCCTCGATTCCCGCTTTGTGATCGTGCAGGAGCCGGAACCGCGCGGCGACGTCGCCCGCCTCCTTGCCGATCACGCTATCGATGTCGTCCCGCACATCGATGCGCTGACGGAGCCGCCGGCCGTCATCCTTCTCGCGGTCAAGCCGCAGATGATGGAGGCTGTTCTGCCGGGTCTGGCAAAGCTCGCCGGTCCGCAGACGCTGATCGTCTCGATAGCAGCAGGGCGCACGCTGGCCGGCATCGCAAAGTACCTGCCAGAGGCCGCAATCGTACGCGCCATGCCCAACACGCCTGCGGCCATCGGCCGGGGCATTAGCGCCGCCGTGGCCAACGCTCGGGTCAGCCCGATGCAAAAAGCCTTGGCCGAAGCGCTGCTCGGAGCGGTCGGCGAAGTCGTGTGGGTCGACGACGAAGCATTGCTCGACCCGATAACGGCGGTTTCCGGCTCGGGCCCTGCATACGTCTTCTACCTGACCGAATGCCTTGCCGAGGCCGGCGTGGCTGCGGGGCTGCCGAAGGATCTGGCCGACAAGCTGGCGCGCGCGACCGTAACCGGTTCAGCAGCTCTTCTGGGCGAATCCCCGCTGTCGCCGGATGAACTTCGCCGTAACGTCACCTCGCCCGGTGGGACGACGGCTGCCGCGCTGGACGTTCTGGGCGGAGAACAGGGATTGCGCGAGTTGATGAAAACCGCGGTGCTGGCCGCAACAAAACGCGGCCGCGATCTGGCGAATTGAGCTTGAGGCTCCGTGCCAGACGCGACCGCGTCTTTGCGTACCTGAGCGGGCAAAAGCCCCGGCGGACCCAGGTTGTCTCTGGTGGGCGGCTGCACCCAACGTCCCGATACCAAGGAGGAGAGGTCCGGTCCGATGCGCGTACGGCGCTGCCACGTCTCACCGTTCCCAAGTTATGATATGTTATTACATTCAGAGCAAGCCCCAGAATGTCGCGCTCACGGAAACGTGTGCGCGAGCCCGGGAATTATTCCCAGTCCCGCCAGCCACTTATGCCCGACTAGCACCCAAGGTACCCGGAGTTCGGCCGCGATCGGCCTGCTTTTCTGCGAATGTAAAAGCTCCGTGGGGCTTTCGTCCTGCGACGAGCCTGCCTACCTGATGGAAAGAGTTACTCACGGGAGCAGCCATGCTGGATCAAACGACGGTCAAAGGGCGTCTCATCGCCGCCGCCATGAGGCTTGCAGCCGAGAAGCCTTGGCACAAGGTCGGCCTCAATGACATCGCCGACGCTGCCGGAGTGAGCCTCGTCGATGTGCGCAACGAATTGGGCTCGAAAGGCGCGGTGCTCGCTGCCTTCGTGCGCATGGTCGACGATGCCGTGCTGGCACGCGCGCCGCAGCGCTCGGGAGGGCAGCCGAAGCGCGACGCCCTGTTCGAGGTGATCATGAGCCGGTTCGACGTGCTCGGCGCGTACAAGCCGGCCCTTCGCTCGATTGCGTCGTCCTGGTCGGCCGAGCCGCAGGCGATGTGCGCGGTTGCCCAATCCCAGGCATGGATGCTGCGTGCGGCCGGTATCCGCGCCGACGGCGTCGAGGGGCGTGTGCGCTCCACCGGCCTGGCAGCGCTCTATGCGTCCGTTTATCGTACGTGGCTCGAGGACGACGACCCCGGACTGGCCAAGACCATGGCTGCGCTGGATCGTGGATTGAAGCGTGGCGAGCACGCATCCAATTCGTTCGATTCGGCGGTTTCGCGGATGTGCGGTGTGGCCAAATCGGTCTGCGACGCCGTGCGGCCGCGCAAGAAGCCGGAAAGCGGTAGCGACACGCAGTCGGCTCCCGAGGCACCCCCCGCTGGTTCGGCTGGGCCTGCACCCGCAGTCTAGCGCCTACCGGCTACACTCATTCGGATCGCGGTCGAGCGGGCAGGTCCCGCTCCCGGTGGACGTCATCTGTGCGGTCTCCCCGCTCGTGGTGACCGTGTAATCCCGGTAAGTGCCTGGAGCGAGGGTCCGCTCGCCGTCGATCCTTACGCCCTCACCGGGTTCGACCGTCCAGGTCACGTCGGGTGACGCGGCTATCAGCCGGAGAGAATACCTCGAGCCCACCGAACCGCGCGCGTTGACGTCGGCGATGTCTCGCGCAGACGCCGTGATGATCGTCCCGCGCGTGGTACCGGCTGGCTCTACCGCTCTGATCCCCAAAGTGACCGTATCGAACCCCGCCATCGTCCCCGCCGTCAGGAGATACGGAGAAGCTCCACCTATCTGCAGGTAGCGACTCGATCCTTGCTGCCACGACCAGACGGTCAGGTAGATGCCCAAGCCGAGCATCAGCGCCGTGTAAACGGCCACCACCTTTACGAGCGTTCCGCCGCGCCCCGCCTTGACTTTCCTCAACAGGTCGACAGCGAGGAGGACGAGAGCGACCGGAACCAGATGCATGCCCCAATAGAAGATCAGCAGGGCGAAATACGGCAGGAAATGCGTACCGGGGAGGTAGGCGCTAGCCAGCAGCAGCGCAGGAACTCCACCCACGACCAGGAGGATGGCGGCCAGGTTCCTGCTCATCTGAAGTCCTTCTGCCCGCTTTATCGATCGCCGCTCGTCGCGTTCGATCATGAGATGATAGCCGAGGCTTTGCCAAACAGCCTATAGCGGGACGGAGATCACGGCGCGCAGGCCGCCCATCGAACTCTCGCCGAGTGCGATATCGCCGCCGTGGCTCTTGGCGATATCGCGGGCGATGGCGAGGCCGAGACCGGTATTGCCCTCGTCCTGATTGCGCGCGTGATCGAGCCGGTAGAACGGGCGGAACACGTTGGCGCGCTCCGCTTCAGGGATGCCGGGGCCGTTGTCGTCGACCTCGATGCGCACCCACTGCCCTTCGACGGCGCAGCGAATGATGATCTGGTCGCCGAACCGCGCCGCGTTGGAGACGAGATTGGTTATGGCGCGCTTGAAGGCTTGCCGCTTGAGCGGCAACACGATCTCTTGCCGCCGCTTGCGCAGCTTCAACTCGATCGGCGTGCCGAAGTACTGGGCCTCGTCCTGCACCTCCTGCAGAAGCTCGCGCAAATTGGTCGGGGCGGATTCCTCGCCGCCGTCGCCCTTGGCGAACGCCAGGTAATCCTCGAGCATGTCCTGCATTTCGCGCACGTCGGCCTGCAGTGACAGCGCTTCCGGCGTGTCTCCCAGCAGCGCCAACTCCAGCTTGAAGCGTGTGAGGATCGTACGCAGGTCGTGGCTGACACCGGCTAGCATCGTGGTGCGCTGCTCGACGTGCGTCGTAATGCGGTCGCGCATTTCCAAGAAGGCGCTGGCGGCCTGTCTCACCTCACGCGCACCGCGCGGGCGGAAGTCCTCGGGCACCTTGCGGCCCTTGCCGAACGCGTCGGCAGCTTCGGCAAGCCGCAGGATGGGACGGATCTGGTTGCGCAGGAAGAGGATGGCGACGGTGAGCAGGATGACAGACGAGCCGATCATCCACAGCAGGAAGATGTGCGAGTTCGACGCGTAGGTCTGCGAGCGCGTGGCGACGAAGCGCAGGATCGCATCGTCGAGCTTGACGCGGATCTCGACGTGGCGCGACTGCCCGACAGTGTCGATCCAGAACGGACGCTGCACCTGCTTGCGGATCTCGTCCGACAGAGCGCGGTCGAGCAGCGCGAAGAACGGCTTCGGGCGCGGCGCCGGAAGGTCGCCCGGCGGCAATACCTGCATGGACAGGTTCAGCCGGTCGCGTGCCATTTCGATCAGGCGGCTGTATTCGTCCTTGCGCGGGTAATCGCGGTAGACGTCGATGAGCGCGGCGATGTCGCGTGCGGTTGCTTCCGACAGGCGTCGGGTCACCGCCTGCCAGTGGCGTTCCATGAACACGAAGGCAATGACGCCCTCGAGCACCACGATCGGCGCGATGATGATGATGAGTGCACGGGCATAGAGGCCTTTCGGCAGGATGTCGGAAAATATCCCGCCGATCACCTCCATGTTGCGCCGGTGGACACGGTTGAACCACGTGAAGAAGGTGGTCAGCCACGGGGGCGTCGTCGGCATCGCCTCCCACGCGCGCCGGACCGGGGCTGGAACGGAGAAGTCACCACGCTGCGGGAAACGCGCATTCGCCGGCCATCGCGGACGCGGCATGCGCGACACCAACTGCCGCAGTATGCGCAATGGCGCGAACGGTCGACGCCCAGGCTCGTCGCCTCTCGCGAGCATTCAAAGACCTCAGGTACCCGGCCGATCAATCCGAATAGAGAATATACCCTTTGCCGCGCACTGTCTGGAGGTACACGGGATTGGAAGGATCGGTCTCGATCTTGCGGCGCAAACGGTTGATTTGCACATCGATGGCGCGGTCGCTGCCGGTGGAATCCTCCGGCGACAGCTCATGCCGCGGAATCGGCGTACCGATGCGCTGGGCGAACATGCGCAGGAGATCGCGCTCGCGCTCGGTCAGCTTGATCGTCTCTTCGTTGTGTTTCAGCTCACCGCGGGCGACGTAGAAGACGTGGTTGCCCATGCGGATCTCTTCGTGGGGGCCGGAGGCACCGGAGGCGCGGCGCAGGATATTGCGCAGACGCAGGAGCAACTCGCGCGGCTCGAAGGGTTTGGGCAGGTAGTCGTCGACACCGGCCTCGAGACCGGCGATGCGATCTTCCGGCTCGGACCGGGCGGTCAGCATGCAGATGGGAACCGGGCGCGTCTGTTTCAGCTCGCGCGCGAGGTCAAGCCCATTTTCTCCCGGCATCATCACGTCGAGCAGGACGGCATCGAACTCCAGTCCACGCATTCCAGCGCGCGCCGCAGCCGCGTCGGCAGCGGTGGTCACGCGGAAACCTTGCTCGGCCAGATAGCGGCCGAGCAGGTCGCGGATCTTTTGATCGTCGTCGACGATGAGTACGTGCGGAGCGTTGTCGGGCAGCGGCGCGCTGGCGACCTTCGCGGCAGTTCTCATTTACCCCTCGCTCGTACTTTGCGCGCTCAGCCTTTGCTGCGCGGATCGGATGCCAACTTAACAAGCGCCTCTACGCGGGGCCGATCCGACTCTGTAATCATGGCAAAAAGGAAGCGGCGTGCAAACTCGGCGGCACCCGGGCCGGCCGAGGCCAGCGCGGCTTCGATGTGCTGGGCCTGCTGGGCACCGAGCTTGTCGGCCAGCCGGCTGCCCCTGGCCGTGGCGAATAAGCGGCGCTCGCGCCGGTCGTCATTGCCGGCGCGTTGCATAATAAAGCCTTTATCGATGAGCTGCTTCAGAACGCGCGCCAGGCTTTGCTTGGTGATTTTTAGAATGTCTAAAAGGTCCGCGACCCGCAGGCCCGGGTTGCGGTGCACGAAGTGGAGGACGCGGTGATGGGCACGGCCGAAGCCGTATTCCTCCAGCGCCGCATCCGGGCCCCCGGTGAAGTCGCGATAGGCAAAAAATAGAAGCTCTACACAGGCAATGAGATCCTGCGGCGAGGCGGCGGATTGCGGTTCGCTGGGCCGCTCGTCATTGGCGCCGCGTGAGCTGCCAGAGCGCGACATTCGGCGGGCCGGAACGCTGTCGGACGTTATGTCAGTCATGTTGACTTATTTGGCCTCGATTGATAGTCATGGCAAGTCATTTTGCGCGGGCGATCGGCGCGTTTGGCGCCGGCGGCTGAGGTCGCGGAAGCGCCTTCTAAGCGGCGTGAGACATCGGCGCAGATGCGGGCTTCTACCACCTCGCCGAGGTGCCAGACAGCGCCCTGAAGTCAAAGCCCACGGAGAGGAACAGAAATGTCCGGGCCGACCCCTTTTCACGATCGTGACGGTCTTATCTGGCTCGACGGTAAGATGGTTCCGTGGCGGGAAGCGAATATTCACGTGCTGACGCATGCGCTGCACTACGGAAGCGGCGTGTTCGAGGGCTTGCGCGCCTACAACGGCGTCATCTTCAAGCTGTCTGAGCATTCCCAGCGTCTGATCGACAGCGCCAAGATGCTCGACTTCGAGGTTCCCTACACGGTAGCCGAGATCGACCAGATCTGCCGCGACGTGGTCGAGGCCAACAAGCTCTCCGACTGCTACATCCGGCCGATCGCGTGGCGCGGCTCGGAGCAGATCGGCGTATCCGCCCAGGCGACGAAGATCCATCTCTCCGTCGCCGCCTGGGAGTGGGGCTCCTATTTCCCGATGGAGCAGCGTCTCAAGGGCATTCGCCTCACGATGGCCAAGTATCGCCGCCCCGATCCGGCGACCGCGCCTTCCAAGAGCAAGGCGGCCGGGCTCTACATGATCTGCACCATCGAAAAGCATCGCGCCGAGCGTTCCGGCTACGCCGACGCGCTCATGCTGGACTGGCGCGGACGCGTCGCGGAGTGCACTGGCGCAAATATCTTCCTCATCAAGGACGGCGTCATCCATACGCCGGAACCCGATTGCTTCCTCGACGGCATCACCCGTCGCACCGTGATCGAGTTGGCCAAGAAGCGCGGCTACCAGGTCATCGAGCGGCCGATCATGCCGGAAGAGCTGAAGGACTTCTCGGAGGTGTTCGTCACCGGTACGGCGGCCGAGGTTACTCCGGTTTCCGAGATCGGCGAGCATACCTACAAGCCCGGCGAGATCAGCGAGAACCTGCTGAACGATTACATGGCCTACGTGCAGCCGGCACGCAAAGCCGCTGAATAAAATTGCGGGTCAGCGGACCGCGATGTCGAAGTGCAGCACGTCTTCGCGGCTACCCAACTTCGAATAGAGCGCGATAGCAGGCGGGTCGATGTAATCCGCCTGCACGAAGATCACGTAAGCACCGCGATCCCGGCCGATCTGCTTAAGCTCCTCGATTAGTGTCGTGGCAATGCCGCGCCGGCGCACGTCCTCGCGCACCGCGAGATCGTAGATGTAGATTTCGCTGCGCTCCTGCTCGAACTTCTTCAGTTCGTATGCTGCGAGGCCGCCGAGGACTTCCTTGCCCCGCAGCGCGGCGATGGCGATCAATTGGTCACCACTCAGCAGGTCCTCGATGTACGCATCGCTCGGCCGCGAGCGCGTGTAGCTGGCGGGATCCTCGAAGGCCGCAGCGAACATGTCGTTCATCGCTTGCATCAGAGCGGCATCGCCTGAGCCCAGGCAATGAACGCTGACATTGTTGGTTTTCGGCATTATCGGCACGCGCCTCCCCTATCCGGCGGCAGGTAGGGAAAGCGGCAAAAACCGGCGACATTCGGATCGCCACCGGAATTCACTGCGGCAATCCAAATCCACGGGGATACGAGGTGAGGCGGGAGCGAATTTTGCGTACTTCCAATCGCAGCCGATACAAGCCGTGGCCACAACGGCACAGTCGTGCGCATGTCGTGTACTGCATTCTCGCGTATCGGTTGCCACCGCACCGCGCCTACCACAGACTGTACTCGGACTGAGAGGTAATGCACCGGGGCAGGAGCGATGCGCCGTCTGGGACTGAGTGTCGTGGCATTGGCCGTATTGATGGCGGTCCCTGCCCTTGTGCACGCGCAGGAGGGGCCGGGCGGCCTCATCAATCCTCAGCGTGACTGCCAGACCATCCGTAGCTGCAACTTCGCGCCGGGCGGGTCGTATCGCGGCTGCGTGTCCAGCTACAGCTGCAAGGTCTGCCGGTTCGTGAAGGTCGCCTGCAAGAACGGTCGCGGGAAAGTCTGCGAGCGGCTGAGATGCGGTTGGGGCGCCGTCGGCTAGGCCCTGTCAGTTTCGCGACAAAAACACCTGGCCAAGCGCCGCGCAGAAGGCTGCAATCGCCAAGCCGAAGGTTGCCAGAGCGGTCGGGTTCATCGTGTGCCCGAGAGCAGTGCCGACCGTTGCCACGAGCCCGGTCCAGAAGACGGCAGGAACGAGCGAGACCAGCAGCAACCCAATGATGCGATGCGGGATATCCGCGCGTTCCTCGCGATATGCGATGGCGGTGATCGCTCGCTGGGCCTGCTGTTGCATCCTTCGTGCTCCGTTCGTTCGGATCTGATACGGGGAGGCTAGGCTTCGACCCTGAATGGGATGCTAATCCAATCAGCGACTGTCCCGTCGCTGGCGATCAGCATTAAGGAAACGTAGCCGGTTGTCCCTTTTCATCGAGCCCCGTCCCCGCTTGTGCACCAAAGAAGGCCGACGTGACGCCATCAGCCGAAATCGACGTGCTTGTGCTCGGAGCCGGTCATAACGGTCTGACCTGCGCAGCCTATCTTGCGGCTGCCGGGCTGCGGGTCGAGGTCGTTGAGAAAAACGCGGTCGTCGGCGGTGCAGCGCTTACCGAGGAATTTTACCCCGGGTTCCGCAATTCCGTTGCTGCTTACACGGTCAGCCTGCTCAATCCGCAAGTCATTGCCGATCTCGAGCTCGCACGTCACGGGCTGAAGATCGTCCACCGTCCGGCGGCGAACTTCTGGGCCGTCGACGATGAGCGCTACCTGCTCATGCGCGGCGGTCTTGCCGAACGACAGGCCGCAGTGGCGAAGTTCTCGCCACGCGATGCCGAGCGGCTTCCTGCCTACGACGAGATGCTCGAGCGCGCAGCCGATGTCATTCGCGATCTGGTGCTTACGACGCCGCCGAACGCCGGCGGTGGCATCCTGGAGCTGCTCAAGGGCGCCGGCATCGGCCAACGCGTGATGCGCCTTAGCGTCGACGACAAGCGCATCCTCGTCGATCTGTTCACGCGCAGCGCTTCGGATTTCCTCGATGGATGGTTCGAAAGCGATGTCGTGAAAGCGTCCTTCGCCTTCGATGGGATCGTCGGAAACTACGCCGCGCCTTCGACGCCGGGCACAGCTTACGTCCTGCTTCACCATTGCTTCGGAGAGGTGAACGGCAAGCGCGGGGCGTGGGGACATGCCATCGGCGGCATGGGCGCCATAACGCAGGCCATGGCGGCTTCGGCGCGCGAGCGGGGCGTGAAAATCCGCACCGATGCGTGCGTGTCGGAACTCATCATCGAGGCCGGTTCCGTCCGCGGTGTCGTATTGGCGAGCGGTGAGCGCATTCTGGCTCGCTCCGTCGCGTCGAACGTTCCGCCGAAGCTTCTTTTCCGCGACCTCGTACCCGAACATGCGGTGCAGCAAACCGAGCGGGCGGTGTTCACCGGCATGCGCACGGGCTCGGGGACTTTCCGCATGAATGTCGCGCTCCGGGAGTTGCCCGACTTTACCTGCCGCCCCGGCACCCAGCAGCAAGATCACCACGGCGCGGGCATCGTGATCGGCCCCTCGCTCGACTATCTGGAGCGCGCCTACCTTGATGCGCGGGCGCATGGCTGGTCGCGCGAGCCTGTGGTCGAGATGCTCGTTCCGTCCACGCTTGATCCAACTCTTGCCCCGGCGGGCCAGCACGTCGCCAGTCTTTTCGTACAGCATGTCGCCCCGCACCTGCCGGGCGGACGCAGCTGGACCGATCCCGCGGAGAAAGAATCGTTTGCCGATCTCGTCATCGAGACCGTCAACCGCCACGCGCCGAACTTCAAGGCTTCCGTGATCGCGCGGCAGACGCTTTCACCGCTCGACATCGAGCAGCGCTTCGGCATGATCGACGGTGACATTTTCCACGGCGCTCTGTCGCTCGATCAGCTTTTTTCTGCTCGCCCGCGCCTCGGATATGCCAACTACCGCCTACCCTTAGGCGGACTGTACCTGTGCGGGTCCGGCGCGCATCCGGGCGGCGGAGTGACGGGAGCGCCCGGCCATAACGCGGCACGCGAAATAATCCGCGACTTCAAAGGGTGGCGTCGTGCTCCGTTCTCGCGCTAATGGCCTGGGCCGGGAAGATTAGAGCTGCGCCATGGGCAAACTACACATCAACGATTGGGTCACTCTCGACGAGGACGAACTCGAGGAACGCTTCGTGCGGGCCTCGGGGCCGGGCGGACAGAACGTCAACAAGGTCTCGACCGCTGTCGAGCTGCGCTTCGATGTCCGCAGTTCGCCTGCTCTGCCGCCGGACATCAGGGCTCGTCTGATGCGCTCCGCCGGCAAGCGGCTTACGGACGCCGGCATACTGGTCATTCGCGCCGAGCGCTTCCGCACCCAGGAGCGTAACCGGGAGGACGCCCGCGAGCGGCTGGCGGCGTTGATCCGCGCTGCCAGCGTGGCGCCAAAACAGCGCATCAAGACGAAGCCCACCCGGGCGGCGAAAGCGCGCCGGAGAGACGAAAAAGCCAAGCGTTCTCAAGTAAAGCGGCTTCGTTCCGGGCGGCCGGACCTCTCCTGAGCGAATGCCGTTTTCCAGCGCGTTCTTCTATGTTTCCCGTTGTCCGTCTGGGGCTTTTGTAACTATCGTCCGGCGACCCGTTACCCCGGCTATTGCCGCCGCCGCCGGGACACTCGTAACACCGGGCCGTAGCTTGGCTGCGTCCGCAGAAAAATCACGTAGGGGACTTAGCAAATGACGAAGCTCGTGCGCACCGTGCTCGCTGCCGCGTCCACGGCGGCTCTTGTACTCTTCGGCCCTGCACTGGCGCAGGATGAGTCACCGATTTCGGGGGTTTGGCTGGATCATACCGGACGCGGCGCGGTCGAGATCGCCCGTTGCGGCGATGCCTATTGCGGCAAGGTCGTATGGGTGGCCGACGAGGCCAACGCCAAAGGATGCGGGCTGCAGATCATCGGCAACGTGCGTCCCAATGGAGACGGCACCTTCGGCGGCGGCTGGATCTACGATCCCGACCGCGACGCCAAGTACGATGTCGAGCTGACGCCGCGCGGCGAAAAGCTGACCGTTCTCGGTTATGCCGGACTGCGGATTTTCAGTGAGACCTATCAATGGACCCGCGCTCCGGGAGATTTGCAGCGCTGCGCTTGAGCCGGGCTATTTTGCGCGGCTGGCGGGCATCTCCACCGCGGTGATGAACGGGTGGCGCGCGCGGCGCATCCGGTCGACCTCCTCGACGCCCCACCAATAGGCATCGCGCATCAGTTCGGTGTGCCGGTGCCAATCGAGGATGCCCATGTCGGCCGGAATAGGTGGCACCAGCAGCGCATCGTTCGGTTTGAGCTGCTGCTTGAACTCGTTGCGGTTGGCCATCAGTGAGCGCATCAGAACCGTGGTCAGGCCGGGTGCCTCGGGTAGCCGCGATCGCCGCATGGGGTTCATCGTCAGACGGATAAGCTCCGCCCGCGAGGGAAGCTCGCGATAGTCCACATCGAAGCGTTCAAGCTCGGGAATGTGGAAACTGACGACGATATTCGGTCCGCTTTTGCGCTCGTGCATGGTTCGAATGGGCACATTGTCGAGCAGGCACCCGTCCACGAGCATCTCTCCGTCGTCTGTATAGACCGGGGGCAGCAGCACGGGGATAGATCCGGAGGCGCGGATTGCCTCGAAAAGGTCCCCACGGTCGTGACAGTGAAGCTTGTAGCTGGACAGGTTCGTGGATACGGCGAAGTAGGGTATCCATAGGTCCTCGATGTTCACACCGGAGAAATACCGCGCCAACTGCGCGTCGTAATGCCGGTGGTCCAGCAGCGAATAGCGCGGCCACGTATAGCGCTGCATCGCTCTATTGGTGACGAAGATGTCATGTGTGCCGCGATCTATGTCGTCGGGGTGCTTGCCCATGGCGAATGCGCCGGTCATCGCCGCGCCCGCGGACGTTCCACCGAGCATATCGAACTCAAGGCCGCACTCGGTCAGCGCCTTGTAAAGTCCGACGTGGGCCGAGCACAAAGCCCCGCCGCCGCAGGCGACGAGCCCCACCGCGCTGCCGGCGACGAACCGGAACAAGCGCCTCATGGTACTGCTATCGTCCAGCGCCACGTGGTGGTGCAATCCCACGGTGCGGCAGCGCAACCAGTCGGCCGTGCCACTCAAGGCGCCGCGGCGCTCGTGCACCAGGACGAGGCGCTGAGCGTCGCGCGGAATGAAGCCCGCGGCAAAGGTCTCCAGCTGATTTGGGGTGGGATCGGCGCCCGATCTTCCAACCGCGAGCAGTAGATCGGCATGGCGTATGGCTTTTTCCGACCAGGGAGTGAGATCGCCGTCGGCAATGAAGACGACATAGTCGTACGAGCTTTCGAGCTCGTTCAAGGTTTGCGTGGCTTGCGCGCTTTCGAGTGAGGCCGATCCGGCGAGGTCTTCGAAGCGCGAAGCATTGAGCACGAGAGTATTGGCGCTATCGCTGAAGGCCCGCGCGAGTTGATCGATAAATCGGCTTGGTATTGGAGAGCCGCCAGCACGGATCACGGCGATGGTGCGTGGGCGAGCGTCGCTACTCGCCGGCTCCGCTGCCGTCGTTGCCGCCAGCCTGCCGGCGAGCGCAGCGGTAAGCGTTCGCCAGATGCCCGGGCACTTTTCCGCGATGCGCTCAAATTGAGTTTTGCCGAGCCGCAGGACGAGGCTGTCTCGCATGGCGCAGACGGTAGCCGTGCGCGGCCCGCCGGTTAGAAAAGCTACCTCTCCAATGGGCTGCTCCGGACCGATCTCGGCAACCGGTTCGCGGCGCCCTTCGACCGTGACGGCAAAGCGGCCCGACACGACGATATAGAGCGTGTCCGCCGTCTCCCCCTGCCGCACAAGGATCTCGCCGCGCTGGAGTGAACATGCCTCCAGCTCGGACAGAAGCGCGGACCGTTCGTCTGGATCCAGCTCGGAAAATATGCCGACTGCGGGAAGGCCTGCTTTAGACAGCAATGAATGCATGGAACTTACCAAACAACCGGCGATAAGATGGCAGAAGCCGAGCCAATGCGCCAATGCCGGCTGGCGATCGGGAGCTAACACCTTACCCGCAGCTTCCCCGCCGGGAGCAAATCGACCGGGATCTGGACTTTCGGCCTAGCCGGGTGAAACTCTTGGCACGGCAGCGCATTGTCGTCTGAGAGTTTTCCGCTCCGATGGGGAAAGCCATGTACCTCGTCATAACCGCCCTCAGCCTCGCGGTCGCCTTGCTGGCTGTCGTGTCCCTGAATGCAGCACTGATTTCCACGGTGATCGACGAGGGCGGGGGTGTGCCCTGGTCTCAATTCCAGTTCGCCGACGCCCTCGCCATGATCCTGCTGGGGCTCTTGGGCGCTACGCTCGTCTGGATCGAGCCGATTGCCGCCGAGGCGGTGCTGTGGACCGCGGCCTTGGCAGGTATGCTCGGCGTCTTCATTGACAGCGGCCTGATGCTCGCAGCCAACAACGAGCACCTGTCGGTATCTCTGGCTGCGGTGTCGGCGCTTGTAAGCGGTGCTGCGCCAGCCGTCGTGGCAGCCGGTGCTGCCCTGCTGACGCACTTCGTGTTGCTGCCCGGCCTTCTCGAGATCGCCTATTAGGCAGCGATCCGCCGTTCGCCTGCAGGCGTCCCGCCAGGCCGACGATCGATGGAGACGATGTTGTCGGCGAGGGCGGCGTTGAGCGCCAGAAGGAAACGCTGCGGATTGAAACCGCGATGGGCGTTGATCCTCTGCGTTGCGGCGATCGCAACCGCAGGTGTCATCAGCGCATAGCCGGTACCGAGCAGCATTTCGCGGAAGCGCCGGGCGGCGAATACGTCCACCAGATTGCGAAAGCGAACGAATGCGGCGACAGCCTTGTGCGGCTCGGCGGGATGGCGCCGCTGCAATGTCCCGCGCACGGTTTCGAGGTCGCCTTCGGTCGCGCCGTTGAACAACACCAGTCCGCGTCCCGCTTCGATCAGCGCCCGCATGGCAGCGGCGAGATCGGCAACATCGACGGGCGGTACGTCGGTGAGATCCCAGGTCGTGGCCATTGTGAAAGCTCCGAGCTCTATCGGTCTAGTGGTTGCTGGCGAAGACGGTCCACGGCGAACCGGTCATCAGGATGATCTCGGTCGGGCGCCGCGCGGTGACGAGGAAATCGACGCAGTGTCCGACGAGCTTGCCGTTGAGGTTTACGATCGCGTCCTTGGCGAAGCGGTACTTGGCACCGTCCTCGGCCTCGATCACGCCGCAGCCCATAACCGGGCTGAATTTCGTGATGCGTCCGTGCATGTCACTCTCCCTGAACTCTGTGGCCTCTGTGGGCCGGCTATGGGGGCAGAATGTCTCAGGGCTGACGGTCGCGCTGTTCCGTCAGTGACAAGCCAAATCGAGAGGCAGCTGCCGCCGACGCGGGGCTCGCCGAGGCCGCAATTGCGGTGTATTTGGACGTCAGGGCGGAGGGATGTGTTCAGAGCCGGTTCATGGCGGTAACCCTACCGTGCGGGAAGAGAGCCGGAGGTAAGACGATGACCACCCGATTGCTGCGCGCCGCGTTCCCATTTTTTGCCATAGTCGGCGCCGTGGCTGCCGCCTCCCCGGCCTTTGCCAATTGCGACTGGTATGTGAAGACCTCGCTCGAGCAGCAGCAGCGCAACCTGAAACTGAAGTGCGGGTTCTCGGGCACCGAGTGGTCGGCCGACAAGGCGGCTCACGAACGGTGGTGCGGTGGCGTCAGTCCGGACGTGTCGCGCGCCACGGCCCAAAAGCGCGAAGCCTCTCTCGGTCAGTGCGCGGCGAAGTAGCCTCCGCCGGGCAGCAAGCGCCAACGCGCGGGCGATCGCCCGAATTTTCCCCGCCACATTGACCGAGCGATGAGCGCTTTGGCGCCGCACCGGTCTTGATCGCCCGGCGCATGCAGCCGATGGTGTGCAAACCATATGCGCGTCGGCCGCAGCGGGGACATGACCAATCCAATCCTCATCGAAGTGACCCGTGGTCAGCTCATCGAGAGCGAGCACCGTGGATCCGTCGCTCTTGCCGCTCCCTCCGGGGCCTTGGCCCTGCGTCTGGGGGACGTCGAGCAACCGGTGTATCCGCGCTCGGCGGTGAAGGCACTGCAGGCGCTGCCCCTCATCGAGACAGGTACCGCCGACCGCTTTGGCTTCGGTCCGGCCGAGATCGCGCTTGCCTGCGGATCGCATGTCGGAACCGACCGGCACACGCAGCTCGCCGCCGCCATGCTCGACCGCGCCGGTCTCTCCGCCGATGCGCTCGGCTGCGGAGCCCATCGGCCGCTCGGTGCCGCGGCTTCCGACGCTCTGGTCGCTGCAGGTCTGCAGCCGACCCAGCTGCACAACAACTGCTCGGGCAAGCACGCCGGAATGCTGGCGACGGCCGTGCACCTGGGCGAGCCAACGGCCGGATATTTCCAGGTCGGCCACCCGGTGCAGCAGCGCGTGCATGAGGTTCTCACCGATATTTCCGGGCTGCCGCTAGGGGCCGATGTGCGCGGCATCGACGGCTGCTCGGTACCCAATTGGGCCATGCCGCTGTCGGCCATGGCGCAGATGTTCGCCAAGCTGGTGACGGGCGCCGGCCTGACCGCCGACAGGCGTGCAGCGGTGGCGCGCATTCTCGATGCCTGCTGGGAATACCCGGACATGGTCGCCGGCCGGAATCGCGCCGATACGGTGGTCATGCGCGCGCTGCCGCGCCAGGTGTTCATGAAGACCGGAGCCGAAGGCGTCTATTGCGGAGGTTTTCCCGAGCTCGGTCTCGGCTTTGCGCTGAAGATCGACGATGGCGCCAAGCGCGCGGCTTCTGGCGCGGCCATTACGCTGGTGGAGCGGCTTTACCCGGCGGCACGCGGCTTGATGCCCGTCGGCGCGCTCAAGACGTGGCGCGGGCAGGAGGTCGGCGAGGTACGCTCCTCGGCGCTTTTCGAAGATGCGCTGGCTGGTCTGAAGGTCTAGACGCGGGCGCATTCTCTCGGGCGCGTTCGTCCAAACAAGCACGAGCGTCCTCGCGAGCGAAGCTCCGAGGCCTATCAAAGAGCGAGGGGCTGCGGGGCGGGGAACGCCGCGAAGCTTTGTAAAGAGAGCGGCGCTTCTGCCGCCCCGCGCAGGATTTATGGCCTACCCGCAGCGTTTCAGGGGGATTCCCCCGCGCCCGGACTTTCACCGGGTGGGTGCGGCGAGCCTCAGATAGACGCGACGCGCGTGACGCCGCATGTACCCGACTTCTGCAGCCCGCCCTCGATGCAGGACGCCTCGAGATCGACCCCTCAAGCGGGGCGGGATGGGCTGAGTGTGCGCGCAGTTGGGCCGGCGGGGATTAGTTTTGGTTTTTTTGTTTTGGGTGACACGGGTGGTCGGCGCCGTCGCTCGATAACCGTGATGCCCGCTGATGGCCGGCGCTCGCGCCGGGGCGCCTTGCGCCCTGGCCGCCTGCGGCGGCGGCCCTTGTCATCTCGGCCAAGGGAGCGGAGCGACCGCGTAGCCGGGATCCAGCATTAAGTGCGGCGCAAGCCTCACGATATCGAAGTTGCTTTTGACGCTGGGGCCCGGATAGCCGCTTCGATGCTCGCGGCTTCCGGGATGACAGAGGGGTGCTAGCGGCGCCAGCCGCCCGTCCGGTAACTCAGCGGCAAATCCGTTTCGCTGACGCCGAGCGCATCCGTCTCGTCGAACCATCGATCACGCTGGCTCTCGGGCAGCCCGGTCCCGCACCACGGACAATTCGTGATCAGCACGTAGGTGGCCCCGCCGTCGTGCACGGGTATGCCGTACTCGTCGAAAATCTCGTTGTAGACGATAAGCGCGTCGGCGCAGTCGAACGGGTCGGCGTGCTGCACGCAATCGAAGGCCAGGGCCGCCCCCATCCCCTGACAGCAGGGCGCAAAATCGGCGCTCGGCGCCTGCCACGGCAGGCTCAGCGGCATCCACATAACCCGCCGTCCGCGGAACAATTCAGCGCTCATCTCGCACCTTTTTACTGGCAGTGAATCCGCCTTGCGCCGTCCCCCGGTTCGATGCCAATGTGTCGCACAATAATAAGGCCAATGATCCCATCGGGCGTGCCTATCGCCGCCCCAGGTTAAGGCATTTGGCCGGACGTCAGGGAGGACGATTGCATGAACGAGCAGGTCAAGCGCACAACTTTCTTTGGCTCCTGCCCCCACGACTGCCCCGATACGTGCGCCATGATCTACGAGGTTGCCGACGGCAAGCTCGTCAATGTCCGCGGTAACAAAGAGCACCCGATCACCCGCGGCACGCTCTGCGTAAAGCTCAAGGACTTCCACGACCACCACGCCAATCCCGACCGGCTGATGTATCCGCTGCGGCGCGTCGGCCCCAAGGGCTCCGGCCCCAACGGCGGCAACAACTTCGAACGCATCACCTGGGACGAGGCGATCGCCGAGATCGGCCGCCGCTGGCGCGAGATCATCGCCGAGCACGGCGCCGAGGCCATCATGCCTTACAGCTATCTGGGCAACATGGGTCTGGTGCAGGGCATCAACTCCGGCGATCCGTTCTTCAACCGGCTCGGCTCCACGGTGAACGAGAAGACGTTCTGCACGTCCGGCTCGTCGTCCGCGTGGCTGCTGACCAACGGTCCCACGGGCGGCGTCGATCCGGAGAGCTTCGTGCACTCCAAGTACATCGTCATCTGGGCGTGCAATTCGATCTCCACGAACCTGCATCACTGGCCGTTCGTGCTCGAGGCGCAGAAGCGCGGCGCCAAGATCGTCGTCGTCGACGCCTACCGCTCGCGCACGGCCAAGGCCGCCGACTGGCACATCTGCCCCAAGCCGGGCACCGACGGCGCGCTCGCCATGGGCATCATCAATTCGATGGTCGAGCAGGGGCTCGTCGACCAGGAGTATGTCGACAACTACACCGTCGGCTTCCCCGAGCTGAAAGAGCGCGCCAAGGAGTTCACGCCCGAATACGTCGAGCAGGTTACCGGCGTTAAGGCAGAGGACGTCGTCACGTTCGCGCGCGAATTCTGCACCGCGCAGCCTTCCGCGATCCGCATCGGCGTCGCCATCGAGCGCTCCGCCGGCGGCGCACAAGCCTCACGCGCCATCTATTGCCTGCCGGCCCTCGCCGGCTCCTGGCGCCACGTGGGCGGCGGCGTGCTGCAGCTTCCGCTATGGGAGTTCCCCGTCGACTGGGCGAAGGCGGCCCGTCCCGATTTCATCAAGCCGGGCACGCGTGTCGTCAACAACCTGCGGCTCGGCCAGGCGCTAACCGGCGACATGAAGCTCGGCCCGCCGATCAAGAGCCTCTTCGTCTTCTGCACCAACCCGATGAGCCAGACGCCGGAGACCAACAAGATCGCACAGGGCCTGTTGCGCGAGGACCTGTTCACCGTCGTCGCCGAGCACTTCATCACCGACACGGCGAAGTACGCCGACATCATCCTGCCTTCGGCGATGGCCGCCGAGGCCGAGGACATGATGTGGTCGTGGGGGCACTTCTATCTCACTTACAATGAGAAGGCCGTGGAGCCGCCGGGCGAGTGCAAGCCGACCAGCGACCTGTGGCGTCTCCTTGCCGCCGAGATGGGCTTCGACGATCCGGTCTTTAAAATGACCGACAGCGAGCTGTGCGCCGCCTACATCCAGTGGGAAGACCCCAAGATGAGCGGCATCGGCATGGACTACTTCAAGGAGCACGGCTACTTCCGCATCAACGTCGGCACGCCGGACGACCGCGCGCCGCACGTCAGCGGCAACTTCCCGACTCCGTCGGGCAAGGTCGAGATGCTGCTCAACGATGCCAAGAACTTCGTCGCCGGTCCCTTCCGCGCCATGTACGAGGGGCAGCAGGATGGCTCACCGCTCGATCCTCTGCCGGGGTATCAGCCGGTGCGGGAATCGCCGGAGACCAATCCTGATCTCGCGAAGCGCTATCCGCTCAACATCATCTCGCCGAAGAGCCACGGCTTCCTGAACTCGTGCTATGCGAACGAGCCGCACAAGATCCGCCAGCAGGGCGAGCAGTTCGTGATGATCTCGCCGACCGACGCTGCCACGCGCAGCATTCGCGAGGGCGACCCGGTGCGCGTGCAGAACGATCGCGGCAGCTTCGAGGGCGTGGCGCGCGTGACCGACGACGTGAACCCCGGCATCGTCGTCGCCACGCTCGGCTACTGGCGCTCGCTCAACCGGTCGGACGGGTCCGTCAACTCGATCTCGTCGGATGCATGGTCGAGCATCGGCCGCGCGCCGACCTATTCTGACAATCTCGTCGAGGTCACCCGCGTTAATTGACCCACGGCAGGGTGCCACCCCGGCATCCTGTTCAACTGACGCGGATCTAGCGCCGCCGTCCGGCATCCCCGGGCGGCGGCGATTACATTTTCGCACATATTCGCACGCGCATGAGACCCTGCAGCGACGCGCAACTGGTTTCCTGGCCGCCTGTCCGCAGTCCAAGCGAGCCGGAACATGAACACGCTTGCCCGTCCCGTGCTTCCGGCGGAAGCCCTCCCCGTTGCACTGCCACCGCCGTCACCGGTCGCTACGCCGTGTGTACCGGGCGGCTCTGACGATGCCCCCAACCTTCTCGATCGCTGGGTGGCCGCCCATTCGTCTGCGCGCCGGCTCACATCCGACATGCACCGCGCCCTGCCCTCCTACGGGCCGGCGCCCGGGGAATACGTCCGACAAACCTGAACCCCTGAGAGGCCCGTCATGATCACCCTGGAAGATTGCATCGCCTTCTGCGGTCTGACCGAAGCGGAGGTCCTGGCTCTCGCCGAGCACGAGCACGTTCCCGAGATCGTCGCCGCGGGACTGGCCAGCCAGCTGCTGAAACAGCGCCATGGATCGGAGAAGGTCCGCGTCATGATCGTCGAGGACATCCGCGCAGCCTTGGAGCGCGGTGATCGCCGGCACGCCCAGGAGCTGTTTGCCGCGCTTCGGCACTTCCTCGCCGCGCATCCCGAGCTTTGCGAGCCGACGATGCGAAGCGCTTAGTTTCGACGACGTGGACCGCACGCACATCGAGCCGCAGGCCATGAGCGCGGGCAAGCTTTCGTCTCGAGCGCGGCCCGCATGGCGCTGCTCGGCATCGCTGAACGCAAATCAATCTGATTGCCCAGGGCAGCGAATCTGATCACTAACGAATTGTTAATAACTTAGTTCAATTTCGACAAAACGACGTGTGCTGCGTCCTTCGATTTCGGGGCTCGGAATGCGCACCTATTTAGCCGCGGCGATAGCAACTGCACTACTTGTGATACTCCCAGCTCAACCCGGTCAGGCAACAGAGCCGGCTGTGTCGGGCCTCAATGGCAAGATCAGCGGTGAGGGCGGCCTGTTCGATGACGAGGGGGCGGGCTTCGCCAGTGGCAGCTTCGCCGTGCCGCTCGGCGATGCATTCGGCATGCAGGTCGATGGCACCTTGGGCGCGATCGATAGCCAGTTGGTCGGCGGGGGCGGCGTGCATCTCTTCACGCGTGATCCATCCAGCTATCTGCTCGGCGTCTACGGCAGCTATCACACCTGGGATTCGATCGATGTGTGGCGCCTCGCCGGCGAAACGGAGCTTTATGTCGATCGCTTCACTGTCACCGGCCTGGCCGGGTACGAGAAATACGAAGTGCCCAGCATATCCGGCGGCCTGCCGGTGGCGACCGAGGACAGCGGCCACTTCTTCGGGATGCTCGATCTAGCTTATTACATCAACGACGATTTCAAGATCTATGCGGGCTACCGGTACTACGATGAAGCGAGTTTCGCGGGTGCAGGCGGCGAATATCTCATTCGCGGGTCGCACGTGCCGATGTCGCTCTACGCTCGCAGCGATTTCGGCGATAGCGACTACACGCGCGTCACCGGCGGCCTGAAGATCTATCTCAGCGACGACCCAGGTAAGTCGCTGATCGACCGCCACCGCCGCGACGATCCGGACATCTACATGCCGGTCTTCCCGAAGATCGCCACCGCCAACCAATGCACCGCCGGACCGTCTCCGCTCTATCGCGTCGCGTCCGATCCGGGCTGCACCTGTCCCTCCGGAACGCCGCGTGCCGGCACGAGCCCGCAGTACATTTCGGCCTTGGGCGGCTTTTACACCTGCGGGAACCCCCGCTAAGCGCGATCTATCAAGTAGCGGAACGGCGGCGACCGCGGTGTATGCCTCGGCCCCCGTGCCGTTGACCTCCTGTTCGATCCGGGTAGCTTGCCTCCCACAAAGAAGATGGAGGCAGCACACCGTCAGATGGGTCTGGTAGGTGACATCGGCGCGACCAATGCCCGCCTGGCCGTGGTCGCGCCCGACGGGAGCATGCAGCATTGCGTCAGCATGCTCTGTGCCGATCACGCATCGCTCGCCGAAGCCATACGGGCATATCTGCAGCAGGCCGGGCTCGGCGTGCCCGAGCGCGCCGTTCTGGCCGTAGCGACGACACCCCAGGGCGACGATGTCGCCTTCACCAACAATAGCTGGTCGTTCTCCAAAAAGGGGCTGCGTTCCGAGCTTGGGCTGGCGGATCTCGCCATCATCAACGACTTCCATGCCAACGCGCTGGCAGTGCCGCGGCTGCGGGCCGAAGATCGCATGCAGGTGGGATCGGGATCGCCGCGCGTAAATGCGCCGATCGGAATCCTCGGCCCCGGCTCCGGCCTCGGCGTCAGTACCGTCGTGGAGCACGAAGGCCGATTCATCGCCGTCCCGGGCGAAGGCGGGCATGTGACGATGTCTCCGTGCGACGATGAGGAGAGTGCGGTTCTCGGGCTGCTGCGTCGCCGCTTCGATCACGTCTCCGCCGAGCGCGTGCTGTCCGGTCCGGGCCTCGTCAACCTGTACGAAGCCCTGTGTGAGCTGCACGGCTATGCCGGCGCCCCGAAGACCGCGGCGCAGATATGCGATCCCAGGACGATCGCCAGCGACGTTTGCGCGAAGCGCACGACCGAAATGTTTTGTGCGATGCTCGGCACTGTCGCCGGCAACCTGGCGCTGACGCTCGGCGCGCACGGCGGCATTTACATCGCCGGCGGGATCGTTCCGCGTTTCGGCGCGTCCTTCGCGGATTCAACCTTCCGGTCGCGTTTCGAAGACAAGGGCCGCTTTCGCACCTACCTCGCCGGCATCCCCACCTACGTCATCACCCGCCCGCACGCCGCACTGCTCGGCGCAGCCGCCCTGCTCGATAGGGCCAACGGGTAAAGCCGCCCTCCTTGACCTGGATCAAAGAAATCGCTGACGGGTGCCGGCATCCTCGCTCACACCATAAACCGTGAGCGACAGGAGCCGTCGGTACCATGCGCAAACTGCGCACTGCATGCCAGGATTGCCCCGCCCGCACGGTGGGTATTTGCGCGTCTCTGTCGGATGACGAGCTGGCCGAACTTTCTTCGCAAACCTGCCCTCGTCAGCTTCCGTCCGGGCGCATCATCCATGCCGAAGGCGAAACACCACGCTCGTTCTGCGCGGTCATCAGCGGGGTTGTGAAACTCACGCAGAACCTGCAGAGCGGCGCCCAGCAGATCGTCGGTCTGGCGGGACCTGGCGACCTGCTGGGACGTCCGTTCGGTGGGCAGGCCAATGCCTCTGCGATCGCCGCGGGGCCGGTAATGGTCTGCTGGTTCCCGCGCGCGCTGGTGGAAACGCTGGCCGCCCGCTCCGATGCAATGAAGCGCTGGCTGTATCAGCGCATGGCTACCGATCTCGAGCAGGCGCAGAGCTGGATCACGTTGCTCGGACGCATGACCGCCGAGCAGCGCATCGCCAGTTTTCTGCTGTCCGCCCTGCGTGACGACGCGTCGGATCGAGCCTCGGCATCGCCGTCCACCTCCACCTTGATAGAGCTGCCGCTATCGCGCACGGAGATCGCCGACTACCTCGGGCTCACCATCGAGACCGTGAGCCGCCAGATCGCGCGCCTGCGCGAGAAGGGCGTGATCTCGGTCGGTGCCGGCCGGCGCGTACTCATTCACCGCCCGGATGCGCTGGCCGAAATTCTAGGGGGAGAAGAGCCGCACGAGCGGCGTTTCGCCGCCAACGGCGCTTGATGCGCGTCAAAGGCGCGATGCGCACCTTCGCGCATTCTGCGGCGACGACCTTCCGAACCAAAGAGGCCTCGCCGCATGAGCCCCGATCTCGTCAAGCGGTACGCAGCTCCAGTCCCGCGTTACACGAGCTACCCCACCGCACCGCATTTCACGGCGGCGGTTGGCGCCAGCCTGTATGCGGACTGGCTCTCCGCCCTACCGCCGGACAGCGATCTGTCGCTTTATCTGCACGTTCCATTCTGCGCCGCCATGTGCTGGTACTGCGGCTGCAGCACAAAGGCCACGCAGCGCTATGAGCCGGTACGGGACTACCTCGCCGTTCTGAAAACCGAGATGGCGATGGTGGCAGAGCGGCTTCCGGCCGCGCTTGTTACGCGCCACGTGCACTGGGGCGGCGGCTCGCCGAACATTCTGTCTCCTGACGACATCCGCGACCTCGCCACAGCAACCCGCCGCCACTTCAACCTGGCCGCCGACGCGGAGTTCGCGGTCGAGATCGATCCGCGCGGACTGGACGATCAGCGCATCGCCGCCTTCGCTGAAGCCGGGGTCACGCGCGTCTCGATCGGCGTGCAGGATTTCTCGCCGCGGGTGCAGAAAGCGATCAACCGCGTACAGTCGTTCGCCTCCACCCGAGATGCCGTCGACCAGCTGCGCGCATCGGGCGTCAACGGCGTCAATATCGACCTCGTCTACGGGCTTCCGCATCAGACGCGCGAGAGCATTGCGCAGACGGCCGACATGGTCGTGGCGCTCAAGCCGGATCGCGTCGCCGCCTTCGGCTACGCCCACCTCCCCGCCCGCGCACGCCAGCAAAGCATGATCGACGACGCCGACCTCCCCGACGCGGTGGAGCGCTTCGGACAGGCAAGCCGGCTGGCGCGCATTCTCACCGCTGCCGGTTATGTCCGCATCGGCATCGACCATTTTGCGCGCCCTGACGATCCGCTCGCGCAGCGGCCGCTGAAGCGCAACTTCCAGGGCTACACCGACGACGACAGCTCGACGCTGGTGGGCCTCGGTGCATCATCGATCGGCCGTTTGCCTCAGGGATATGTGCAGAACGCCGTCGCCACCGCCGACTATGCACGCCGCATCGGGGAAGGAGCCTTGGCCACGGTTCGCGGCGTACAGCTGACCACGGCCGACCGCATGCGCGCGCTCGTCATCGAGCGCCTGATGTGCGACTTCGCGTTCCCCGATGTCGAGCTTGCCGACCGCTTCGGCCCGGCTGCGCTGCCGCTGATTGAAGAGGCGCAGGCACTGCTGAACGCCGACGCCGACCGCATCGTCGAGGCCGATGGACAATCGTTTCGCGTTACCGAGCGCGGGCGCCCGTTCGTGCGCAGCATCGCTGCGTGCTTCGACGCGTACCTTGGCGCGGGCTCCGGCACGCATGCGAGCGGCATCTAGGCAACGGGAGGAGAGAGATGGGTGATCACTTCTGGCCGGCGATGTATCCGGGCATCATCGTCGGCGTGCTGGTTGGCCTCGCGCTCGGCGGCTGGCTCGTATCGATCATTGGCGCCGTGGGAGGTCTGGTAGGGTCGGTTGCCGCGTACCACCTGTTCGCGCTGACCGGGATCACCAACGATGTTGCACAGCTTGCTGCGCTCCTGGCCGGCGCCAGCTTCGGCGCCTATGCGGCCGTCAGTACCGTGACGCGGATGCGCCCTCCGCGACGCCCTTAGCGCTTACGTCTCAGGCGACGTCCGCGGCGGCCTCCTCGACCAGCAGCGGCGGCTCGTGCAGATAGCGCGTCGCCTTGCGCTTGGCCTCGATGTCGTTCCACACCAGCGCCACCTGCTCCGGGGTCAGACCGGCGGCCTCGGCTACCTCGACCACCGGCATTCCGTGCTCGAGGCCATAGAGACAGATGTCCATCTGCTCATAGGGCAGAGCGAAATAGAACTCTTCCTGCGTTTGCGCCATCGACCAAGTGTCGGTCGTCGGCGGGCGCCTGCGGATTTCCGCGGGTACCTCCAGCGCCTCGGCGAGCTGGTAGACCTGCGACTTGTAGAGGTGCGCGATGGGCTTGAAGTCGGCGGCGCCGTCGCCGTTCTTGACGAAGAAGCCCTGATCGTACTCAAGCCGGTTGGGAGTTCCTGCCACGGCGTAGTTGAGACGATCGGCGTGGAAGTACTCGAACTGCTTGCGCGTGCGCTGCTTCATGTTGGTCGCCGCGACCACCGCCTGATAGACGGCCAGCGGCATGCGCGCCTCTTTGCGGGTCCCGTCAGGCGACTGCACCACGAGGCGCGTGAGGTTGTAGCTGCTGCCACGCAGCGCATTGGCGATCACCACCTTGCAGGTCCAGCCGGCGCCGTACTCGGGAAAGAGCTCGCGGATTGCACCGTCGCGCCGCAGATAGCAGCCTGCGGCCGCCAGCACCGGCGCGATATCCTCGACCACGTAGCGAATGCCGTACGTTTCGGCGACCAGACGGCCGAGACGCATGCTCTCAGGATCGGAATCGCGCTCGGGCATGAGCACACCGAGGACGTTGCTCGGACCGAGCCCGGTCACGCAAAGCGCGGCAGTGACGCTGCTGTCGATGCCGCCGGACAGTCCCACCACGGCACCGCGGCGCCGCAGCCGCCGCGAAACCTGCTCGCGGATCGCGTCCGCAATCGTGCGCACCGACGCGGCCGCGTCGAGACGCAATTCGTCGGCACTGAACGCTACGCCGCCGTCCGAACTACCTACAAAGCTCTCACTGGCTTGTGTCATGAACAGCCCCAGATTGACCCTCTGCAACAAGCCGCCGGCTGATCTTGCCGGTATCGGTTTTCGGTAGTGCCGGCCGGAACTCGACGATCTTCGGCACCATGTAATCTTCCAGGTACTTGGCGCAGTGCCGCGTCACATCCGCCGCCTCGACCGGCGTTGCCCCCGCTTCGCGCACGATGACCGCCTTGATGGCATGCCCGAGAACGGGATCGGGAATCCCGATCACCACCGCCTCGGCAACGCCCGGCAGCGCGTAGATGACGTTCTCGACTTCCTTTGGGGCAACCTTCTCGCCGCGCGACTTGATGATGTCGTCCTTGCGCCCGACGAAATAGAGGAAGCCGTCCTCGTCGCTGCGGAACAAATCGCCGGTATGCAGCACGCGCTCCCAGCTGTGCGGACCGGGACGCAGGGCGCGCGTGGTGGCCTCCGCGTTTTCCCAGTAGCCCTTCATCACATGCGCGCCGCGGATGACCAGTTCGCCCACGACCCCGGCGCCGACGCGCTCGCCCCCGTCGTCGACCACGTAGGCTTCCGTACCGGGAATGGCGATGCCCACCGATCCGGGACGGCGTGCAAGTTCCTCCGGCGGCAGCCAGGTGCACCGCTTGCACTCGGTCAGGCCGTACATGGAATACAGCAGCGCGTGCGGAAACAATGCCTGCAGGCGTTCGATGTGCGCGACAGGCAAGGCAGCCGCCGTGTTGGTCAGGTAGCGCAGGTGCGGCAAGGCACCGGGCTCGAGATTGCGCTGCGCCAGAAGGATGGCCGCCATCGTCGGGACGAGCGGCAGCCCTGTGACCTTTTCCTCCTCGGCGCGCGCGAGGATCTGCTGGGGAAAGGCGAACGACTTCTCCAGCACGAGCGTGGCGCCCATCCTTACGCACATCAGCACCTGGTAGAGGCCGTAATCGAAGGCCACCGGCAGCACGTTGAGGACGATATCGTCGGGAGTGTTCTGCAGGTATGTGGTGATGGAGGTAGCGGCGGCGACGACGTTCTGATGCGTCATCATCACGCCCTTGGGAAAGCCCGTCGAACCGGACGTGTAAATCAGCATCGCCAGGTCGAGGTCGATGCCTTGCGCATGCGCCAGCAGCGCATAGCTCGGCGCCGTTAGGACGTCGTTCCAGTGCACGAAGGCAGCCACGTCCGGGACGGCGTCGGCATCGGAGACGACGGCGAGGCGCACGCTGGGTGCCGACGCGACGGCGTCGGCAGCGATGCCGGCGGTCCGCCCCTGGGTAACGAGAGCTCGGGCCCGGCAGTTGTTCAGGATGAAGGCCAGCTTGTCCGCCTTCATCGACGGGTTCACCGGACTGAATACCGCCCCGGCTTTGAGCACGGCAAAAATCGAGACAACCGCTTCGACACTGTTGTCCAGAAACAGGACAACCCGGTCGCCGCGTTCGACGCCGCGGTCGATCAGCCCCTGAGCCAACTCGTCCGAAAGATCATCGAGCTGGCTGTAGGTCAGCCGCCGGCCGGAGGCGATAAGCGCGACCTTGTCCGGGAACTGCTCGGCGCTGGCGCGCAGGTACCTCTCGAAGCGCATTCTCTCCCCTCCTTCGCCGCGCGCGCCTAGACGGCGATCGCCGTAATCGCCGAGCTCGCATGCTTACGCTCGACGTAAGCGGCGATCCGCGCGATGGAATCGAGGTTTTCGGGCACGATCTCCTCATCTTCGACAAGGAGGCCGAACTCGTTCTCGATGTACGAGACCAACTCGAGAATACCGGTGGAGTCGATCAGGCCCGCGTCGATGAGCGAGTCTTCCTCGCCGAGCGCGTCGCGACCCTCGCGGAACAGAAAACTGGTCTCGATGAAATTGCGGATCGACTGCTGGGTGGCGTTACTCATGTGATGGACTCATTGAGGGTTAATGCGCGGGTGGGGCGCCGCTGCCGGGTTGATTGCGCAGCCCGAGTGCGCGCAGCGAAGCAAGCGATGTGCCACTCGGCCGAGCCGTCCCCGCGACAAACGTCGAGTGCCAGATTTGCGTGGTCAGGATCCCGACGAAGGCCGCATTGTCCCGGAAGCCGATCGACGGGAAGCGCGCGCACTTGGCCACGAGGCGATCCACCAGCGCCGCATTGAAGTAGCCGGCGTCAGCGATGTTGCCGGGCGAGAGATAGTCCAGAACAGGGGCCGCTCCGGACCGAAGCAGCGCGTGACTCTCCGGAGCGCGATAGGGCTGCTTAGGCCGCGTGGCGATCGAGCCGGGCAGCAGCCGCTGCATCGCCTGCCGCAGAATGTGCTTCTCGCGCAGGCCTTTCAGCTTCAGCCGCGGAGGAATGCGCGCGGCGAACTGCATTACGCGGTAGTCGAGGAACGGGAAGCGCCCTTCCACCGCATGCGCCATCGCCACGCGGTCGCCCTGCGATGACAGAATATATCCCGGCATGAGGAACGCGCTTTCCAGGTACTGCGCCTGCGACAGCGGGTGCCAGCGCGCGAACTCTGGTGGCAGGCGATCGCGCAGGTCGGCAAGCGCGTCGTAGTCGCCGATTTCCGCCCGCATGTCCTCGGACAGAAACTGCTTCGCTCCGGCCGTCGAACGGAAACGCGGCAGATGCGAATAGAGCGGCTCGCGCGGGTCTTCACCCTGCACGTTGAAGAACGCTTCGAGATAGCGCTGCGATTGCCCCTGCAGGCGCGGCAGATACGGATAAAGACGCTTCAGCAGCAGCGGACGGCGCTTGGACGCGGGGCTGGCGGCGCAGAAGCGGCGCACCTTGGCTTCCTTGAACACGTCGTAACCGGCGAAAATCTCGTCGGCACCTTCTCCGGTCATCACCACCTTGAAACCGCTGTCGCGCACCAGCCGGGAGAGCTGGAGCATGGGCGCCGGCGCGGTGCGCATGATGGGTGTTTCAGTGTGGCGGATCAGCGGTTGCAGCAGCGCGGCGATATCTTCGTCGCGGCAAGTAACCGTCGAGTGCTTCAAGTCGAGTTCGTCGGCGAGTTCCCGCTGATATTCGCTCTCGTCGAACTCGGGCGTCTCGAACGCCACCGAGAAGCTGCGCAACTGATCGGGAACAAACGTGCGGATCGCCGCCGTGGTAATCGAGGAATCCAGTCCGCCGCTGAGATAGGCCCCGATGGGAACGTCGGCGCGCAGTCGCAGCCGCGTTGCGTCGAGGAGCAGCGCGCGCACTTCGTCGGCAATCCGCTTCTCTGCGGCAGCGGACACCGGTCCGTCGGCGCTGGCGTC
>JAESGM010000336.1_pt1 | contig 56643 bp, 48 predicted proteins | sample 9269721 | NCBI WGS metagenome assembly JAESGM01 (sample SAMN15720920, study PRJNA650825) | algae metagenome | isolation source: Komarekiella atlantica HA4396-MV6 and co-occurring heterotrophs from... | place: USA: Theobald House, Kauai, HI | collected 2009-07-29
TCGCCTCCAGCTCGAAGCTGGAATTGTCGTGCGTGACGACGCCGAGCATCTTGGTGCCCGCCGTCAGCCCTTCGACGACGACGACGCCGACATTATCCTTGTGCTCGTGAACGAGCAGATGGGGGATCGCTACCATGCGCGGCTCCTTGCAATTGTGGATTGGTCTTATAAAAGATATAAGATATGTTTTTTAGCGATGTCAACGCTACGTCCACTTTCAGGCGACGATGGTATCGAGAACTGCGAGGCGAAAGGCATCACCATGAACAATCCGCTTGACCTGACCGGCAAGGTCGCGATCGTCACCGGCTCGACCCGCGGGATCGGACGCGCCATTGTTGAACTCTTCGCCGAACTCGGTGCCTTGGTCGTCGTGTCGAGCCGCAAGGCGGAGGTTTGCGAAACTGTGGTGGCCGGCATCACCGCCAAAGGGGGCCAAGCGATCGCGCTTCCCTGCAACATCACACGCCGCAACGAGGTCGAGGCGCTTGTCTCGACGACCCGCGACAGGCTTGGCCCGATCGACATCCTCGTTTGTAACGCCGCCATCAATCCGGTCTACGGGCCGCTGTCGAAGATGACCGACGAAGCCTTCGACAAGATTTTTGACGCCAATGTGAAGAGCAATCTCTGGTTGGCCAACCTGACGATTCCTGGCATGGCGCAACGTGGCGGCGGTGCAATCGTCATAGTGTCGTCCATCGCCGGCATTCGAGGAACCGACAGGATCGGCGGCTATGGCATCTCGAAGGCGGCCGACTTCGCACTTGCGCGCAATCTCGCCGTCGAATGGGGCCCGAGCAACGTGCGCATCAATTGCATCGCACCGGGACTGGTGAAGACCGATTTCGCGCGCGCCTTGTGGGAAGATGAGGAATTGCTTGCCGAACGCAACCGGACGACCCCGTTGCGGCGTATCGGACATCCCGGAGAGATTGCGTCGATCGCCGCCTTCCTGGCGTCCGACGCATCCAGCTTCATCACCGGCCAGACCATCGTGGCCGATGGCGGCGTGACAATTGCCTGAAAGCGCTTCTGCAACGAAGTCAATATTGTGGTTGACGGTGGAAGGAAGAATGGAAATTCAGGGGATGAATACATTCGCTGACCGTTTCCAATCGAGGATCCGATGCCTTTGTCGTCATCTTAGAAATTGTACAGCATGCGCCGATTTTTCTAACAGAATTTAGCGCGTCGTTCGCTCGTCATGCCCATTGATTTGCTTTTGGTGAGACAGATTGGACAAAGGCCAGACGGGATGCAATGCTATCGGCTGGGAGGAGTGAGCCGCAGATCGTGCAATGCCGCAGATGAACACTGCGTCACCAATGATGTCGAGCTGGGCACCGACATCTTCTGCCAGAGGATTTCCATCCAGACTGATAACTGCGTGCGAACGGCAAGGTTCGGCTCCGCCATGCAGAATCCAAAGATAAAAAAGATGATAGAGGAGGAGTATTCATGATCGGCACTTCATTGCATTCCCGCACCGCCTTCGCGGCCGGCATTCTTGCCATCGTCGCCGGAACAGGCCCGGCATTGGCGCAGGATATCGAACTGCCCGACCAACTCGCCTGGACGGCTTACGATGTTGGCTCGGGTGGCTACAACCAAGCGGTCGCCATCGGCGGTGCGCTGAAGAACGAACTCGGCATCGACTTGCGCGTGCTGCCCGGCAGGAACGACGTTTCCCGCCAGGTTCCGCTGCGCCAGGGCCGAGTCCAGTTCTCCGCGACCGGCGTCGGGGCGTCCTACCTCGCGCAGGAAGGTGTTTTCGAATTCGGCGGCGCGGATTGGGGACCGCAGGCCGTGCGCCTGCTTCTGGCAGCCAACGGCGACGGCAATCTGGGCATCGGCGTCGCAGCCGACGAAGGCATCGAGACGATCGCGGATCTGGCCGGCAAACGCGTCGCCTACGTGGTTGGTGCGCCTTCGTTGAACGAGAACATCACGGCGATACTGGCCTTTGCGGACTTGACATGGGACGACGTGCAGCGAGTCGAATTCTCCGGTTTCGGCGCGGCCTGGGAAGGGATCATCAACGACCAGGCCGACGCCGCCTTCGCCTCTTCGACATCGGGGCAGGCCTATCAGCTCGAAGCCTCGCCGCGTGGCCTGTTCTGGCCACCCCTGCCGCATGACGATGCTGAAGGCTGGCAACGGCTCCAGGAGCGGGCGCCGTTCTTCATCCCGAACAACGGTACCGAAGGCGCTGCGATGGGCACCGACAACGTCAACGAGGCGGCGACCTATCCGTACCCGGTTCTGACAACCTATGCCGAGCAGGAGACAAGCCTCGTCTACAACATGACGAAAGCCATGGTCGAGCTCTATCCAGCCTATAAGGACAGCGCGCCGGGCATCAATGGCTGGGCTTTGGACAATCAGGTGTTCGCCTGGGCGGTGCCGTATCACGAGGGCGCGGTCGAGTATTTCCGCGAGGCCGGGGTCTGGACGGAAGAGCATGACGCGCACAACGACGCGCTGATCGAGCGACAGGGTGTTTTGGCGGCTGCATGGGAGGAAATGCAGGGCGAGGAGGTCGCCGAGGCGGACTTCGAGACACGTTGGATGGAACTTCGCGCCCAAAAGCTGGAAGAGGCCGGGCTGAGCGTGGTCTTCGAGTAGTCGAGCGACCAACGAAAGTGGCGGCCTGCGCACGGGCCGTCGCCTTTCCGCTTCCAACAAGGGAAACCCTGCGATGACCGGTCAGCATGTCACGGGAGGCGCCAAGAGCGCGCCTCTCACGGAAACGGCGGTCCTGCAGGATCATCCAAAGGACGAAATCGCCCAGGAGCTGCGCTATCGTCTTCTGCCCGAGTCGATGCGCTGGGTACTGGCCGTGGCCACGCTTGCGGCGATCGCACTGGCCGTCAATCAGCTTTTCAATCTTCAACTGCTGCCCGTCACCATCCTCGATCCGCAATATCTGTACGTCCTGTCCGGCATTTTCTTGGCCATGACGTTCATTTCGTTTCCGGCATTCTCGGGAGCGCCAAGCCACCGGGTTCCCTGGTACGATTTCATCCTGGCAGGGGCCAGTGCGATCGTGTCGGGATATTTCGCCTACACGGCCGAGACGAGCCTTCTTCAAGGCTGGGAGTACGGTGCGCCTCCGCTCGCGACCTATCTCAGCTTCGTCTTGTGGGCATTTATCCTCGAAGGCGCTCGCCGGACTGGCGGCCTCATCATCTTCGTGCTGGTCCTTCTGTTCTCGCTCTATCCAGTCGTCGCCGACAAGATGCCGGGCCCGATTTCCGGATTTCCATCTCCGCTCAACGAGACGATCGTATTCCACGTGATTTCGGCCGAAAGTTCGTTCGGCATACCGATGCGGGCCTTCGGGCAGCTCGTGATCGGTTTCATCGTCTTCGGAGCCGCCCTTCAATTTACCGGCGGTGGCAAGTTCTTCAACAATCTCGCACTCGCGCTTGTGGGCCGATTCCGCGGCGGCGCGGCGAAGGTCGCGATCTTTGCCTCCGGCTTCATGGGATCGATGTCGGGCAGCGTCATTTCCAACGTGCTCACGACGGGCGTGGTCACGATTCCGGCAATGAAGCGCTCCGGGTTTTCCGCCCGCTATGCAGCCGGAACCGAAGCCTGTGCCTCGACGGGCGGGACGTTGATGCCACCCGTCATGGGAACGACCGCCTTCATCATGGCTTCCTTCCTGGGCCGGCCCTATGTGGAGATCGCCATTGCCGCGATCATCCCTTCGGTCCTCTTCTACTTCGCCCTGTTCGTCCAGCTCGACGCCTATGCCGCCAAGCGCAACCTCAAGGGCATGCCCGAAAGCGAACTGCCAACGATGCGGCAAACCTTTGCGGAAGGATGGCAATATATCGCCGTGTTCGCGGTTCTGATCTTCGTGATGATCGGCCTGCGTCAGGAAACGCTGGCACCCTTCTACGCGACGGCACTGCTCCTGATCATCAATCAGCTCTGGCCGTCCACGCGCCTGTCGATCAGCGGTTTTGTCGACCTGCTCGTCTCGATCGGGCGCGCACTTGCCGAACTGGTGGCGCTGCTGCTGGCTGTCGGCATGATCGTCGGGGCGTTTTCCGCAACCGGCCTTGCCGGCACGCTGGTCAACGATCTTGTCTTTCTCGCCGGCGACGGAACCCTGACCCTCCTGATCATGGGTGCCGTGACGGCGTTCATCTTCGGCATGGGGATGACGGTTACCGCCTGCTACATCTTTCTTGCCATCGTGCTGGCGCCTGCACTGGTGCAGTCGGGGCTCGACCCGCTGGCCGTGCATCTCTTCATCCTCTATTGGGGCATGGTGTCTTTCATCACGCCCCCGGTCGCGCTCGGCGCCTTCGCCGCGGCAACGATTGCCGGCGTCAGCCCCATGAAGGCTGCTGTATCCGCCTGTGTCCTGGGCAGTGTCATTTATGTCGTTCCCTTCTTTTTCGTCCTCAATCCCGCGCTTATCGGCCAGGGTACGCCAATGGAAGTCGCCGCGGTCTTCGTTACCGCCCTTGTTGGCGTCCATTTCATCGGCTCCGCCGTTCAGGGATACATCACCGGTCTGGGTGCGATACAAGAAGGAGCGCCGGGCTATGCAATGAGGATCATGCTCGCGCTGGCTGGACTGGCATTGGCCGCGCCGGGTGTTCAAAGCCTCGGACTGTCGAATCTGGAAACAGCGGGGATTGCCATCCTGATTGCCATGCCGACGCTTCTTGTGACGTTCGTTCAAAACAGGCGCCCTGCCCTGGCATAGGCGAAACGGAAGGGCCGTCGGGGGCCGAACCGTGGTGGAAAGAGCAGCAAGCTAGGGCATGTCTTGCTTAATCTGGTTCATATCCGGCTGCCTTGAAGTTAGTTTGCGCATTCGGCGATTGTGAAGAGGTCGAGGTCCGATCCGACTGTGGTCCACAAGGCGGTGATCGTTCGCGCGGCCCTTGCCCGCAGCAGTGCCTTGAGCTTCGGGAAGGCGTTCTCAATCGGGTTGAAGCCGGGGCTGTTGGGCGGCAGGTAGAGCAGGCTCGCGCCCGCCGCTTCGATCGCGTTGCGAACCCCGGTGGCCATATGGGCGGGCAGGTTGTCCATGACGACGACATCGCCTTCTGACACTGTCGGGACCAGCGCTTGGCTGACATAGGCGAGAAATACGATGCCGTTCATGGCGCCGTCGAAATCGCGCTCGATACCCCACCCCGAACCGCGCCGCAGCCTTCCGCGCCGACATCCCGTTGTCCGACGCTTTCACGACGCGCAAGCGAAAATCTCCGCTCAATGCTTTTCCCATTGCCTACCTTGCTCAGCAAGGCACCGTCTTCAATACAACGTTCCGCTCTTGGCGAGAAAGTTGCAGCGCAAATTTGCGCGATTTCCCTGTAAATCCGTTACTTTCAGGGACTGGAGGACCAGAGACTCTTTCGCCCCAAACTGCCTCCGCCACCAGTATTTTCCAGAAAACACCTGGCCACTTGCACGTCTGCGAATAGTGTCTTGGATTGCGCCTTCTCGCGCGCGAGATCGCCGACGCTTGCCGCCATGCCAGCTTGAGGCGGGGTTCCCCAACATCCGTAGGCTGGTCCGGGCGTATGGGACTTTTTCGATGAACGCCGCAGACCTGCCGTCCATCGTTGCGCGCTTACGCGACGGCTTCCCTTTGCGATCCAGTGACGATCTGAAGGCCCACTCCACTTCGCGGACCGCAATTCCATTATGTGGACCATAATCCGGCCAAAAAATCCATTTAAAACATAGCGATGCATTTTTCGCTTGTGGCCTATTTTCCAGTGCGCCATGGATTTGGTCCAGATTTCGGAGGAGGAAGACCGAGATCGAAGACGCTTCGTAAGGAGGAAGACGATGCGGAATTGGGCGATTGCCACCAGCATGCACGATGATTGCACGGTCCGCGGGAGACGGGTATGAGCGCGGCGGTCGAAGAGGCCCACGACTTCGCCGTTCCCTCGGAGACGCTCGACGCGCGGCCGGGCTCCGCGATCATGCGGCCGGTCGAGGCGATCGCGGCGACGCTGCTGGTCCTCATCATCGGCATGCTCCTGACCGGCGTCGTCTCGCGCTATGTCTTCGCCAGCCCGATCTTCTGGATCGACGAGGCGTCGTCGATCGCATTTCTCTGGCTGGCCATGCTCGGCTCGGCGATCGCCATCGATCGCAGCGAGCATCTGCGGCTGACCCTGTTGCTGACGACCCTGTCGGAGCGCCGGCGCCAGTTCGCCGAAACGCTGGGGATGGTCCTGATGGCGACCTTCCTCCTCAGCCTTCTGCCGGCGGCCTGGGAATATGTCGTGGGCGAGATGGACATCACCTCGTCGGCGCTCAACATCCCCGTCGGCTACCGCGTCTCGGCCATCGCCGTGGGCATGGTGCTGATGCTCGGCCTGCTCGTCGTCCAACTCCTGAAATCCTCGTCCATCGTCGACGTGGCGATTTCCGTCGCGTTCGTCCTGGCGGTCGTCGGCGCACTGTGGTTCTTTTCGCCGGCGCTGACGTCGCTCGGCAATGCCAACATCCTGATCTTCCTGGTCGGCGGTGCGGCCGTTTGCCTCGCGCTCGGGGTGCCGATCGCCTTCTGCTTCGGCATCGCGACGCTCGCCTTCCTCACCTTCACCACCACCATGCCGCTCGTCGTCGTGATCGGCCGCATGGACGAGGGCATGTCGAGCCTCGTTCTCCTGTCGGTCCCGGTCTTCGTCCTGCTCGGCTGCATTCTCGATGCGACGGGAATGGGCAAGGCGATCGTCGATTTCCTCGCCTCGCTCCTCGGCCACGTGAAGGCCGGCATGTCCTACGTGCTTCTCGGCTCGCTGTTCCTGGTTTCGGGCATCTCCGGCTCCAAGGTGTCGGACATGGCGACGGTCGCGCCGGCGCTCTTTCCCGAGATGAAGCGCCGCGGCTACCAGCCGAAGGAGATGATCGCGCTTCTGGCGACCGGTGCGGCGATGGCCGACACGGTGCCGCCCAGCATCGTCCTGATCGTGCTCGGCTCGGTCGCCGGCGTCTCGATCGCGGCGCTCTTCACCTCCGGCTTTGCCATCGCCATCGTCCTTCTGATCGCGCTTGCCGTGCTCGCGCGCATCAGGGCGCGGCACGAGGACATGGCGGGGGTCAAGCGCGCCTCGCTCGCCTTCGTCGGCAAGGTCGCGCTGGTGGCGATGCCCGCCCTCATCCTGCCGTTCCTGATCCGCGGCGCGGTGTCGAGCGGCGCGGCGACGGCGACGGAAGTGTCGACGATCGCCGTGCTCTACGCCTTCGTCATCGGCATCGTGATCTATGGCGGCATCGGACTGCGCAAGATCTACGCCATGCTGGTCGAGACGGCGGCGATGAGCGGCGCGATCCTGCTCATCCTCGGCACGGCGGCCGCAATGGCGTGGGCGCTGACGCAGACGGGCTTCGCCTTCCAGCTCCGCGACATGCTGAGCACCATGCCGGGCGGCTGGTTCACCTTCATGCTGGTGTCGATCGGCCTGTTCGTCCTGCTCGGCTGCGTGCTCGAAGGCCTGCCGGCCATCGTGCTGCTCGCGCCGATCATGTTCCCGATCTCGCGCGCGCTCGGCATCCACGACGTCCACTATTCCATGGTCATCGTCACGGCCATGAATATCGGGCTGATGGCGCCGCCTATCGGCATCGGTTTCTACATTGCCTGCAAGGTCGGAAACGTCGCGCCGGACGAGGCGATGGGCGCGATCTGGCCCTATCTCGGCGCCCTCGTGCTCGGCCTGCTCGCCATCGCCGCTGTACCCTGGTTCTCGCTCGCCTTTATCTAGGACGCGGACCGCAAAACCCTAACCATGGAGGAGACCCACCAATGAAGATTACCCGTCGCAGCATGATGATCGGGACCGGCGCCATCGCGCTCGGCGCCGCATTCCATACCCGCGTCCACGCGGCCGATTTCACCTACAAGTTCGCCAACAACCTTCAGCCGGCCCATCCGCTGAACGTGCGCCTCAACGAAGCCGTCGCCAAGATCCTTGAGGATTCGGGCGGGCGCATGCAGATCAACGTCTTCCCGGCGAGCCAGCTCGGCAACGACACCGAAACGCTGTCGCAGTTGCGCAGCGGCGCGACGGAGTTCTTCTCGCTGTCGCCACTGATCCTGTCGACGCTGGTTCCGAACGCCGCCATCAGCGGCATCGGTTTCGCATTCCCGGACTACGAGACGGTCTGGCAGGCGATGGACGGCGAACTCGGCGCCTATGCCCGCGCGCAGATCGAAGCCAAGGGCCTCGTGCCGATGGAGAAGATCTGGGACAACGGCTTCCGCCAGATCACCTCGTCGTCCACGCCGATCAACACGCCCGAGGACCTGAAGGGCTTCAAGATCCGCGTCCCGCCGAGCCCGCTCTGGCAGTCGATGTTCAACGCCTTCGGCTCGGCTCCGACGACCATCAACTTCGCCGAGGTCTATACCGCGCTTTCGACCGGCACGGTCGACGGCCAGGAAAACCCGCTCGCCATCGCGTCCACCGCCAAGCTCTACGAAGTGCAGAAGCACTGCGCGATGACCAACCACATGTGGGACGGGTTCTGGTTCCTCGCCAATCAGCGCGCCTGGGAAGCCCTGCCGGAGGACATCCGCGAGATCATCGCGACCAACCTCAACGCATCGGCGCTCGAGCAGCGCGCCGACACGGAGAAGCTGAACGAGACGGTGCGCGAGGAACTGACGGCGGCCGGCATGACCTTCACCGATCCCGACAACGCAGCCTTCCGCGAAGCACTTCGCTCGGCGGGCTTCTATTCGGAGTGGAAGGGCAATTTCGGCGACGAAGCCTGGGGCATTCTCGAAAAGGCCGTCGGCACCAGCCTTGCCTAAGCGACTTTTCGTCTGACAGAAGCTGCCGCCGGCCGAAACGACGCGTTTCGCCGGCGGCAGCCAACCACCAGATCACCAAAGCCGCTGCGCACCCGTGCGGCGGACCCTTTCTTGCAGCCTAGAGGTCGACCGTGCCGGATCGTTTGAAGGGAAAGATCGCCATCGTCTTCGGCGCCGGCTCGTCCGGGCCGGGCTGGGGCAATGGCAAGGCGGCTGCCGTTCTCTACGCCCGCGAGGGCGCCGCGGTCGCCTGCGTCGACCTGTCGGAAGCCGCAGCGCGCGAGACCGCCGACATCATCGCCGGCGAGGGCGGCCGGGCCATCGCGCTGGTGGCCGATGCGACCAAGCTCGCTTCCGTCGAGAATGCCGTCCAGGAGACCGTCTCGGCTTTCGGCGGCATCTCGATCCTCCACAACAATGTCGGCGTCACCCATATGGGCGGGCCGGTCGAACTCTCCGAGGCGCAGTTCCAGCTTTCCGTCGATCTCAATCTCGGCTCCGTCTACCGAACCGCGAAGGCGACGATCCCGCACATGATCGCCGGCGGCGGCGGGGCCATCGTCAACATCTCCTCGCTCGCCGGCATCCGGTGGACGGGCTACCCGTATTTCGCCTATTGCGCGACCAAGGCGGCGGTCAACCAGGCCACCGTGGCGCTGGCCATCCAGTATGCCCCGCAGGGCATCCGGGCCAATTGCGTCGTTCCGGGCATGATCGACACGCCGCTCATCTACAACCAGATCTCGTCGCAATACGCCTCGAGCGAGGAGATGGTCGCCGCGCGCAATTCCGCCCTTCCCGGCGGCAAGATGGGCGATGCGTGGGACATCGCCCATGCGGCGCTGTTCCTCGCCTCCGACGAAGCCAAATTCGTCAACGGCGTCTGCCTGCCCGTCGACGGCGGCCAGAGCGCCACGGTCATGGGACCGCGCTGATGGCAAAACAGCCGCCCCCTGCCGACAAGGAACTGACGGGCTCGCAGAGCGTCGACCGCGCGCTCAAGCTCCTGTCCCTCGTCGGCCGGCAGGCAGCGCGCGGCATGTCGCTCAAGGAAGTCGTCGAGGAAAGCGGCTTCAACAAGCCGACCACGCGGCGCCTGCTGCTCGCGCTCATGCGCGCCGGCTTCATCGAGCAGGGCGAAGGCGACCGGCAATACTACATCGGCCAGGAGGCCTATGTGATCGGGACGCTCGCATCGCCGCGTTTCGGGCTGCTGCAATTGTCGATGGAGAGCCTGATCCGCATCGCCCGCAAGACCGAGGACGCAAGCTTCGTCTCGATCCGGCGCGACACGCACGCGATCTGCCTCCACCGCGAGGAAGGCACCTATCCGATCCGCACGCATGCCCTGCAGACGGGATACGAGCATCCGCTGGGCGTCGGCGCAGGCTCGCTGGCGATGCTGGCAAGCCTCGACGACGCGGAGATCGAGGTTCTCCTCGCGCGCAACGCCGAAACGCTCGTGAACGACTATCCGCGCATGACCCCCGCGCAGATCTGGCGCGACGTCGCCGCGACGCGGGCGCGCGGCTATGCGTTCAATCCGGGTCTCATCTACGCCAATTCCTGGGGCCTCGGCATGGCCGTGCGCCACCCCGACGGCCGGCTGGCCGGCGCGCTCAGCATCGCCGCGATCGACAGCCGCATGCAGGAGCCGCGCCTCGGCGACCTCGTCTCCACCTTGCGCGAGGAAGTCCTGCGCGTGGAAGCCAAACTTACCGAACTCGTGGGGGCGGCGGACACCCCCGCCCCGAAACCCAAGGCGCGTCCCCTGACGCATCGCCGCATTCCACCACGGAGGCTTGCAATATGACGAAAGCACAGATCGTCGGCTGGGCACATTCCCCGTTCGGCAAGTCCGAACATGCCGACACCGAAGCCCTGATGGCCTCCGTGGTCGCGCCAGCTCTCACCCACGCCGGCGTCGGGGCGGCAGAGGTCGACGGCATCTTCGTCGGCGTCATGAATGGCGGGTTCTCGAAGCAGGAATTCCAGGCCGCGCTCGTCGGCATGGTCGAGCCCGATCTCGCATCGGTTCCCTCGGTCCGCCTGGAAAACGCCTGCTCGACCGGCTCCGCCGCCATCTACACCGCCATGGATTTCATCGAATCGGGCCGAGGGCGCATCGCGCTCGTGGTCGGCGCGGAAAAGATGACGGGCGTGCCGACGTCGCAGGTCGGCGACATCCTCCTCGGCGGCAGCTACCGCAAGGAGGAAGCCGACGTCGAAGGCGGCTTTGCCGGCGTCTTCGGCCGCATCGCGCAGCACTATTTCCAGCGCTACGGCGACCGCTCCGAGGAGCTGGCCATGATCGCGGCAAAGAACCATTCCAACGGCGTCGCCAACCCGTTCGCGCACATGCGCAAGGATTTCGGCTTCGACTTCTGCAACACGGTTTCCGAGAAGAACCCGCTCGTCGCAGCCCCGCTGCGGCGCACGGATTGCTCACTGGTGTCCGATGGCGCCGCCGCGATCGTTCTGGCCGACGAGGAGACGGCGGCGACGCTTCACCGCGCGATCGGGTTTCGCGCCCGCAAGCACGTCAACGACGCCTTCGCCCTGTCGCGGCGCGACATGCTGGCCTTCGACGGCCCGCGCCGCGCTTGGCAGGGCGCGCTGGAACAGTCCGGCCTGGCGCTCGACGACCTCTCCTTCGTCGAGACGCATGACTGCTTCACCATCGCCGAACTATTGGAATACGAGGCGATGGGCCTCGCCAAACCCGGCGAGGGCCATAAGGTCGTGCGCGACGGCACGACGCTGAAGGGCGGGCGCCTGCCGGTCAATCCGTCGGGCGGGCTGAAGTCGAAGGGCCACCCGATCGGCGCGACGGGCGTCTCCATGCACGTCATCGCAGCCATGCAGTTGATGGGCGAGGCCGGCGACATGCAGGTCGAGAACGCCGAGCTCGCGGGCATCTTCAACATGGGCGGCGCCGCCGTCGCCAATTACGTTTCGATCCTGGAGCGTGTGAAATGACGACTTCGAATCCGGAAGGTGGCGTCGTGCCCTGCACGACGCGGGTGATGAACCTTTCGCATTTCCTGACGCAGGCCGCGCGCCGGCATGGCGACGGCATCGCCTTCGTGTGGCGCGAGGACCGCTGGACCTGGCGCGAGATGGAGGCCCGGGTCAATGCGATGGCCCATGCGTTCATCCACGAGTTCGGGCTGAAGAAGGGCGACCGCGTCCTCGTCCAGTCGGCGAATTCGAACCAGATGTTCGAGTCCATGCTGGCGACGTTCCGCGTCGGCGCGGTCTGGGTGCCTACCAATTTCCGCCAGACGCCGGACGAGGTCGCCTATCTCGCGCAGTCGAGCGGCGCGGTGCTGATGATCTGCCAGGCGAACTTCGCCGCACATGCCACGGCCTGCCTGTCGGGCGAGACCACGATCGCCAGGGTGATCGCCATCGGCGCGTCCGATATCGGCGAGGACTACGATGCGATCGTCGCGCGTCACATGGGCGAGGTGGTTCCGTCCCTTGCCGTCGATCGCGACGATCCATGCTGGTATTTCTACACGTCCGGCACGACCGGCCGCCCGAAGGCCGCCGTCCTGACCCATGGCCAAATGGCGTTCGTCATCAACAACCACCATGCCGACCTCTTCCCCGCGGTCACCCAAAACGATCGGTCGATCGTCGTCGCGCCGCTGTCGCACGGCGCTGGCGTCCACCAGCTTTGCCAGCTTGCGCACGGCGCGACCACGATCCTCATGCCGACGGACCGCATGGACGTCGACCTCTTCTGGCGGCTCGTCGCCGAGTGGCGGGTGACGAACCTCTTCACCGTGCCGACCATCGTCAAGATGCTCGTCGAGGATCCGGCCGCCGGGCGCTACGACAAATCCTCGCTGCGCTATGTCATCTATGCCGGCGCGCCGATGTACCGTGCCGACCAGAAGAAGGCGCTGGAGGTGCTCGGGCCGGTTCTTGTCCAGTATTTCGGGCTCGGCGAGGTCACCGGCGCGATCACGGTCCTGCCGCCCGTCCTGCATTCGCTTGACGACGGCCCGCAGGCGCGGGTCGGCACCTGCGGCCATGAGCGCACCGGCATGCAGCTCCAGATCCAGGACGATGCGGGCAACGAGGTCGCGCAAGGGGAGACCGGGGAAATCTGCGCGGTCGGGCCTGCCGTCTTCGCCGGCTACTACAACAACCCGGAAGCGAACGCGAAATCGTTCCGCAATGGCTGGTTCCGCACCGGCGATCTCGGCCATATCGACGCGGAAGGCTTCCTCTACATCACCGGGCGCGCGTCCGACATGTACATTTCGGGCGGGTCCAACGTCTATCCGCGCGAGATCGAGGAAAAGCTGCTCCTGCATCCGGCCCTGAGCGAGGTCGCGATCCTCGGCGTGCCGGACCCGTTCTGGGGCGAAGTGGGGATCGCGGTCTGCACGCTGCGCGCGGGGTCGGCGACGGATGGCGAGGAATTGCGCGCCTGGCTCGACGGCAAGGTGGCCCGCTACAAGCTGCCGAAGAAGTTCGTCTTCTGGGACGAAATGCCCAAATCCGCCTACGGAAAGATCGCCAAGAAGCTGATCCGCGAGGAACTGCAAAAGCGCGGCGACCTCGACGACATCGCCGAAAAGCTCAGCGCCTGAGGAAAATTCCATGACAGAACAGCAAAGATCCGCGCTCATCACCGGCGGCGCGTCGGGCATCGGGCTCGAGATCGCAACGGTGCTCAAGGAGCGCGGCTGGGCGGTCTACCTGCTCGACCGCAACCCCGAGACGCTTGCCGAGGCATGCCGCTCGCTCGGTCTCGACGACAGCCACGCCATTGCCTGCAGCGTGACCGACGAGGCGGAGGTCGAGGCCGCCGTCGCAAAGGCCGCCTCCGCCTGCAAGCTGGGCGCGATCGTCAATTCGGCCGGCGTCGGCATGGACAAGCCGGCCGTCGATACGAGCGTCGAGGAATTTCGCCGCATCGTCGACATCAACCTGACCGGCACCTTCATCGCCGCGCGCGCCGCCGCCCGCCACTGGATCGCCCGCGGCGAGCCGGGCGCGATCGTCAACATCTCGTCGGTTTCCGGCATGATCGGCAACAAGGGCCGCAGCGCCTATGGCTCGTCCAAGGGAGCGGTCAACATGCTGACCAAGATCCTGTCGACCGAACTCGCCCGCCAGAACATCCGCGTCAACGCCGTCGCGCCGGGCGCGGTCGACACGCCGATGGCCCGCGCGGTCCACACGGAGGACGTGCGCGCCCAGTGGCACGAGCGCATCCCGCAGGGCCGCTACGGCAATACGCGCGAGATCGCCACCGCGGTCGCCTTCCTCGTCTCCGACGACGCGGCCTATGTCAGCGGCCAGGTGCTCGCGGTCGATGGCGGGTTCGTCACCGCCGGCCTTGCGGATCGGCAGGCCTCGTGAGGACGCTGCGCCAGCCCGGCGCGGCGACCGAGCCGCGCGCCCTTGCCGTGCCGTGCGGTGTCCGTTCGCTGCAACTGACCTTCGCCGCGGGGATGAGCGTGCTCGATGCCGTCGAGCAGGCCTTCGCGCCGCATGGCATCGAAAGCGCCATCGTCCGCATCGCCGGCGGCGCCTTCGATCCGCTCGTCTACGTGATGCCGGCGCCTTCGGTCGACGGCATTCGCGCGGCCTGGTACAGCGAAACGCATTCGCCATCCGGCCGCTGCCCGATCGGGGAGATGGTCTTCACCTATGGCCGCCGCGACGGCGCGCCGTTCCTCCATTGCCACGGAACCTGGCATCACGCCGACGGCAGCCTCCATGCCGGCCACCTGATGCCGCACGATGCGCGCTTCGCCGAACCGGTCGCGGCGGATGTCCTTGCGATTTCAGGCGCCGTATTCGACCAGCTCGACGATGCCGAGACGATGTTCAAGCTGTTCACGCCGGTGCCGCTGGCCGGCACCGCGCGCACCGACGACAGGCGCGGGGTCCTTTGCCGCGTGAAGCCGAATGCCCAAGTTCACGCCGAAATCGAGCGGGTCGCCGCCGACCACGGCATCCGCCGCGCGACCATCCACGGCATCGGCAGCCTCGTCGGATGCGATTTCGACGATGGCCGCCACATGGCGTCGATCGCGTCCGAACTCTTCATCCGAAGCGGAACGCTCGAGACGCATGACGGCAAGTCCCGCGCCGAACTCGACCTCGTCATCGTCGACGTCGACGGCGAAATCTTCGAGGGAACCGTCGTCAATGGGACCAACACCGTGTGCATCACCTTCGAACTGCTGATCGTCGAAAGCTGACGACCGCTTGCTCGGCAATCCCTAGGGCAGCGCCGGACCGAACCCGCCACCACCCCGAACTCTACTGCCGGCCCCAGCGCTCCTGCGCCGGGGCGCGCGTCAGGCTTGCGGTCGCGTCGCGGGCGATGCGGTTGATCTTGCGGCGGTTGACCGATGCGAACCAGCGGTGGATCGGGATCAGCACCCGCTCGCCGAACCCGTCGACGCAGACGCATTCGGGCCGGCCCGAGCGCTCTTCGGTGTAGACGATGTTGTTGGCGTGGATGTCGTTCAAGACGATGTGCAGGTCGCGGCAGCGCTCGAACATCGCGTCGAGCGCGGCCCTGTGCCTGTCAGAAAGGCGGCCCTCGGCGTGAAGGCAGCCGATCGTCGGGGCCAGTTCGCCGTCCGCGCCGACGATCTTCTCCATGACGAGGCCGGTGCCCTGGTCGGTCTGCACCAGGCCGTAGATATGCGCGATCGGCAGCGAGAATCCGGGCTGCGAATGGAGGCGGCGCGACAGGATGAGATATTCGGCCATCTCGCGCGCGAAGCCCTGATAGCAGCCTTCGAGCCGCAGCCGCTTCATGCCGCTCTTGCCGATGAGATGGCCGGACATGTCGACCCGTTCGGGGCGAATGGTCTTGACGAGGCTGCCGGGAAACTCGGCAACCTCGTAGATATTCCGCGTGTCGCCCCGGCAGACGGGCGTGGTATCGTGCAATTTGATGTAATACCGTCCCATGCAAAGCGATCTCTACATTAGACAAAACTAAATATAATATTTCGATCCCGTGTTGCTTTAGCAATTGTTCAACAAACAGAATCTTCACTCGTTCAATAATTGATCTATCGATCGCTGAACGGCTTCCGGCAACGTTTATTCGCTGCCTGATCTGGATTTGTCGTCATTCTGTTGCAAAGGTGACGCAGTCGGCCTTCAGCGCACCCGGTGCAGGACCGGGACCGCCATCATGATGACCGCCGCCGCGGCGAGGATGCCGACATGCGCCTTGCCGTTCGCGGGCGCGGGCTCCTCGTTCAGGTGCTCGTCCGGCACGAAGGTTTCGGCGGGCTTGCCGAGCGTGTCGGCCATGGTGGCGCCGCGCGCGCCCATCGGCAAATCCGCGCCCGTCGTCGTGTCGAGCGCGGTCTGGTGCTCCATCTCGGCGTTGATCTCGGCGCCGACGATGACGATCATCGCCGAGATCCACGTCCACATCATGAAGCCGATCACCGCGCCGAGCGATCCGTAGGTGGCGTTGTAGTCGGCGAAGTTCTGGAGGTAGAACGAGAAGCCGAGCGAGGTCACGATCCAGACCACCGAGGCGAAGCACGCGCCCCAGGAGAGCCAGCGCCATTTCGCCTGCTCGCGGCTCGGGCCGAAGCGGTAGAGCAACGAGATGCCGGTGACGATGATGAGGAGCATCGCCGGCCAGCGCAGGGCAGCGATCAGCATTGGGCCGAAATCGTCGAGCCGGAACAGCGCCAGCAGCGCCGGCACCACGCCGACCGTGAAGATGAAGGCGATGGCGAGGAACATCGCGCCCAGCGTGAAGCAGAACGAGATCAGGTTCAGCCGGAAGAAGGAGCGCTTCTCGTTTTCCTGGTTGGCGACGTTCATCGCCTCGAACATCGACTTGATGCCGTTATTGGCGCTCCACAGCGCGATCAGGAAACCGATGACGAAACCGACGCTCAACGCCTCGGGCCGCTGTTCGGCCAGCGCCTCGAGCTGCGCGTAGATCAGGTCGAGCGAGGTTGTCGGCAGGAGGCCGCCGAGAAACGAGATGTGATCGCCTACCGTCACCGGGTCGGCAACGAAACCGTAGATCGAGACGAAGGCGGCAAGCGCCGGAAAAAGCGCCAGCAGGAGGTAGAAGGTGACGCCGGCGGCGATCAGCATCACGCGGTGCTCGCCGATATTGATCCAGACGCGCCAGGCGATGTCCTTCCAGCCCTTGGCGGGGATGGCCGACGGCCAGTCCGCATCGCGTCCGCGCCCCGTCATCCTTGCCGTCTCGTCCATTCCTGTCGCCCCTTTCCGTCTATATGAGCGAAACCTTGAAGACGGCGATAGGTTGCATGGCGCAAGCAGGCGGCAAGCGGTGGTCCAGCCGCGCAGGGCAGGCGCGCTACGGCGCGAAAGCGTCTATCAGGAGAGGCAGCACATCCGGACCCGCCCATGACCGAAGCCGAGACCCCGCATCCCGACGACCGCTACGCGGCGTTTCGCCATTCCTCCTATCTACGGTTCTGGGTCGCGCGGTTCTTCATGACCTTCGCGACGCAGATCGTGTCGGTCGCGGTCGGCTGGCAGGTCTACGACCTGACGCGCGATCCGTTCGACCTCGGCCTCGTCGGGCTCGTCCAGTTCGCGCCGGCGCTGCTTCTGGTGCTGGTGACGGGGGCGGTCGCCGACCGCTTCGGCCGGCGCCTCGTCATGGGGCTCGCCTCGCTGCTTGAAATGGGTTGCGCCCTGGCGCTGCTCTATCTTTCCGTTCGAGGGATTACCTCGGCCGTTCCGATCTTCGCGGTGCTGCTCGTCTTCGGCGTCGCGCGCGCCTTCTTCGGGCCGGCCTCGGCCTCGCTCGTCGCCAATCTCGTGCCGGCGAAGGACTTCGCCAACGCGGTGGCGTGGAACTCGTCGGCCTGGCAGACGGCGACGATCGTCGGGCCGGTCGCCGGCGGGCTCCTCTACGGCCTTGCCAGCGAGGCCGCCTACGGCACGGCGGCGGCGATGATGGGCATCGCCTCGCTCCTTATCTTCTCGATCCCGAAGCCGAAGCAGCACACCGAAACCGAGCGTCCATCGCTGGAGACGATCTTCGCCGGCTTCCGCTACATCCGGTCGGAAAAGGTGGTGCTCGGCGCGATCTCGCTGGACCTCTTCGCCGTGCTCCTCGGCGGCGCGGTCGCGCTCTTGCCGGTCTATGCGCGCGACATCCTGGATCTCGGACCGTGGGGCCTCGGCCTCCTGCGTGCCGCGCCCGGCATCGGCGCCATCGGCGTCGCCATCTGGCTCGCCGGCCATCCGATCCGCGACCATGCGGGCGTCATCATGTTCGTCTTCGTCGGCCTCTTCGGCGTGTTCACCGCGATCTTCGGCCTGTCGACGATCCCGTGGCTGTCCATCGTCGCGCTGGCGCTCCTGGGCGCGGCCGATATGATCTCGGTCTATATCCGCGAGACGCTGATCCAGCTCTGGACGCCCGACCGGGTGCGCGGCCGCGTCAATGCGGTCAACATGGTGTTCGTCGGCGCGTCGAACGAACTTGGCGAGTTTCGCGCCGGCACGATGGCGGCGCTGATCGGCACGGTTCCGGCAGTGGTGCTTGGCGGCGTCGGGGCGATCGGCGTCGCGGGCCTCTGGGCCTGGCTATTTCCCGAGCTCAGAAAGGCGCGCCGTCTCGACGGACGCATGTGAGGCCTCGAAGGCCTCGCGGTCGAAGATGAGCTGCAGGAAGCCGTCGAGCCAGGCCTTCAGCTTCAAGTCCCACAGCATCCGGCCATGGAGATGGTCGCGGCCTTGCTGCGCACCGGGCAGCACGAAGCGGTGCGCACCCTTGACTACCCATTTGTGCATCATCACGCGCGTCAGCTCGGCATGGAACTGGATGCCCCACGCATTGTGGCCGTACCGGAACGCCTGGTTGGGATAGGATTCGGCGGTGGCTAGGAGCTTTGCGCCGGACGGCAGCGAAAAGCCCTCGCGGTGGAACTGGTAGACCATGGACGGCCAGTCGAGCGGCATGGCGCGCGCCTCGTCCGTCGCCTCGATCGGATACCAGCCGATCTCGACATGGCCGTCGTCGCGCCCGCCGACCTTGCCGCCCAGATGATTGACCAGCATCTGCGCGCCGAGGCAGATGCCGAGGAAGGGCTTTTCCTCGCGCAGCGGTACGGAGATCCAGTCGGTCTCACGCCTGACGAACTCGTCCGGATCGTTGGCGCTCATCGGCCCGCCGAAGACGACGGCGCCGGCATGGTCGGCGAGCGTCGCCCGCAGGGCGTCGCCCAACGGGGGGCGGCGGATGTCGAGATGGTAGCCGTCGGCTGCCAGCAACTGTCCGACGCGGCCAGGGCTCGAATGCTCCTGGTGCAGGACGACCAGGATCTGCTTTCCATGATGGGTCGCGGCTTTCGAGATCGGTCCGTGCAGCATCCGTCTATCCGTTGTTCGCGCCCTTGGCCCGTTCGGCGACCCGCTGGCGCAGCGCGACGCGATCCGGCCCGTCGATGCCGACGAGTTCGGAAACGCGCCAGACGAGATTGTCCTCCAGCTCGTGGCGCTCGCCATCGGCATAGACCATCTCCCACAGGAGCAGGATCAGTTCCTGCCGCGCCGGCTGGTCGAGATGGCGGTTGATGACGCTGGTGAAGGCGTAGAGATCGACGGCGTCGCGCTCGGCGCTCTCGCCGGCGACGAGGAGGCGGTCGAGTTCGTCGCCGGAAAGCTGGTACGCCTCGGCGATCGTGCGCCGCAGCGCCTCGGCCTCGTCCGCCTCGCGCACGCCGTCGGCGTCGATGATGTGGTACATCAGCGCGGCGACGGCCACGCGGGGATCGTCGGAACGATCGGCGTCGCGGCCGGCGGGGATGTCACGAAAGAGCGAAAGCAGGCGATCGAGCATGAGGCGGCGTCAGGTCCCTTGGGACGCATCCATCGAATCGCGCCCGATTGCCTTCATTTAACGCAAGGATGGCGAAAAGGCCAAGATGCGGGCAATCCCCTGCGCAGCGGGCTCCAGTTTCAGAACAGCCTGAACCGGCTTTCCGCCACCGGCTTTTCGCCGTCCTCGACGCCCGGATCGTCGGGAAGGGGCATCTTCGCCAGGCGCTTCTCGTCCTCATCGATCAGTTCGGCATCGACCGGAGCGTCGGCCGTCGCGTCGGTCGGGGCCGGTTTCGGGGCGAGCGGCGTGACGGTGGCCGGGGCCTTGGCGTCGTTCGCCGCGACGGGGCGGGCGGGCTCGGGTTTGGTTGCCGGTTTCTCGGCGAGCTTTTCGACCGGCTTCGGTTCGACGACCGGTTCGGGCTCGACCTTGGCGACCGGTTCGGCCGCCGGCGCGGGCGTCGTCGGCGCGGCTTCGGACCTGGCGGGCTTGGCCGGCTCGGGCGCGGTCTTCATCGGTTCTTCGACGATGATGTCCTCGACGGGCTCCGGTTCGGCTGCGACCACCGGCTTGGAAGGCCGGTGCTCGTCATGCTCGATCGGAGCGGGCAGGGACGGCTTGATCGCCAGCGCTTCGTCGCCGGCTTCGATGACCTGGCCGAGCCGCTCGACCGGCGCGCGCCATTCGAACGCGTCGAGGCGGCCGGTCACCGGCGAGAGCGGCGCCCAGCGGTCGGAAACGTAGCCGTCGGCGATCCAGACCGGATCGCGCGGCGCGCGGACGGCCTTGCCGAGCCACTGGCGCACGCGGCCCTGGTCGCCGGTCTCGGCTTCCTCGATGTCGGCGAGAAGCAGGTAGGCGCCTTCGCGCGGCTCCTGCCGGATCGCGGCCTCGGCCTGCGCGCGGGCGAGCTTGTAGTCGCCGGCGGCAAGCGCGGCGCGGGCGACGGCGAGGGCGGATTCCGGGTTGTTCTGCTTCAGCGCCTGCAACTTCTTCGCCCGCGTCAGGCGGTCGAGCGTCGAGTCGCCGAGGCGCGCATTGACATAGGCGTCGGCGATTTCAGGATGCGCGTTGCGCTTCCAGCCGGCTTCGAGGATCTTGGCGCCCTTACGCAAATCGTCGAGACGGAAGAGCGCCTTGGCGGCGACGATCGCGGCCGGCACGAGGTCGGGCGCGAGGCGATGGGCTTCCAGTGCGGCATTCTTGGCCTGCACCGGCTCGGCGTCGAGCAGTTCGGTGGCCTTGGCGGTCAGCAGCACGGCCTTGCGGCGTTCGGCCGTCTCGCGGTCGATCTGCTGGGTGGATTTCTGCGTGTCGACGAGGCGCAGCGCGGCATCCCACTCGCCGGCCTCGGACTTTTCCTCGAGCGCTGCGCCCGACGCCCAGGCAAGCTGCGGCGCGGTTTCGACCGCGCGCTCGGCATAGTGCCGCGCGGCCTGGCGATCGCCGACGCGCTCGGCTTCGAGGTAGAGGCCGCGCAGGCCGAGAAGCTTCATCTCGGGCTTGTCGAGCATCGCCTCGAATTTCTGCCGTGCGCCGGGATGGTCGCCTTCGAGCAAGGACGCCTGCGCGTCGAGGAGATGGACCAAAGGTTCGCGATCGGAGGAGAGCAGCTTCAGCGCCTCCTTCTTCTTGCGCCGCGCAAGCGCCGGATCGCCGGCGCCGGCCGCGATCATGCCCATGGACAGCGCCTCGTAGCCGCGGTCGCGGCGTCGGGTGCGGAAATGGCGCGAGATCGTGTGCGGGCTGGTGACGATCGACTTGACGAGCCACCAGAGGATCATCGCTGCCGCTACGACGGCCGTGATCAGGATCGCGGCGACCAGCAGGCTGACCTGCATCTGGTAGCCGCCAAAGGTCATCGTCAGATCGCCCGGGCGGTCGGCGAGCCAGGCGAAGGCGAAGCCGAGGACGAAGACGGGAACGAGGAAGAACAGGATGCGGATCATGATGGTTCGTTCCCTCAGGCGCCCTGGAGCGCGGTGGTCAGAGCACGGTCGATCAACTGGTCGGCGGCATGGCGGGCGCGCACCTTGGCCATGAAGTCGGCGCCGGCCGCCTGAACGTTCTCCGGCAGGCCGTCATATTCGGCGATGGCGCGCTCGTAGTCGTCGGCGCGCACCGAGGCTTCGAGCCGCGCGACCTTCGCGCCGACATCCTCGCCCTCGGCCATGCCGACCGGGCGGACCTGGACCAGCGAGCGGGCGCTGGCCGACAGGCGGTCCATGATGCCGGCAGTCTCGTCGACGCCGGCGGAGGCCGCGACCATCGCCTGCGCGGCCTGTCCTGCCTCTTCGGCAATCTGCGCCCGCGTCGCGACGCCGTCGGCCGCGAAGTCGCGCAGTTCGCCGACCTCCGCCGCCTCGGCGTCGAGGCCGGCATAGGTTTCGAGTTCGGTCATGAAGGGCTGGCCGCGATCGATCGCCGCCTTCAGCGCCGAGGCCGCGATGACGCGCTCCGAGCCGCTGTTTTCGAGTTCGCCGAGCCGCGCCTCGATGTCGTCGAGCCGCGCGGCATTGGCGGTCGTCGCCTCGCCGGCGCTCGCAAGCTGCTGCTCGACTTCTGCGAGCGCGGCTTCTGCGTCCGGCGCGTCGTTGACGGCGGCGATCGCCTGTTCGAGCGCGGCGAGCCGGTCCTCGGTCGCAGAGTCGTCGCCGGAGGCCGTGCGCAGTTGCTCGATCTCGGAACGCAGCGCCGCGACATCGTCCGACGCGCCGGCATTCGCGATCTCGCCGCGCAGTGTTTCGATCTCGGCCTGCAAGGCGGCGACCTGCTCATCATTTCCACCCTGCGCGCCCGGCCAGATGCCGGCCGCCTGCAGCCCCGCGCCGAGCGCCAGCACGATCAGGCCGCCGACGATCCCGCCCATCAGCGCGCTGCCGCCACGCTTTGCCTCGGCGTGACTGGCGACGGAGGCTGCCTGCGAGGTGGCGAAGGCCGAGGGCGTCGCCGGCCTGGCATCGGACTTTGGAGAAGGTTTTGGGCCGTCATCCGCCTTGGGCGTGGCGGGTTTTGCGGCCTCGACCTTGGCCGTGGATTTCACCGGCTCCGGCTTGGCCTCGACCGCAGCCGCGGCGGCCTTGTCGGCGCCGATCGTGGCGGGGTCGGTGATGTCGCTGATATTCTCCTCCGAAGTGCCGGGCTTGGCGGCCTTGTCGTCGAGACGCGTCACATCCTTCGGGTCGATGTCGATGGTCGATCCGGCCTTCTTCGGCTCCGAATAGCGTGATTTCGGCGTCTTCGACATGCCACTCCCCTTCAATTACCCAGATGCGGCCGACTATCCGGAAGTGGCCGCGCGTTGATCCAGTTCGGCGAGCCTTGCCAGCATGCCCGCCTCGTCGGGCGTCGCGGCGACGGCTGTTCGCCGCTGCTTCAGCCCCGCTGCCGCCTCGGCGGAAATGCAGACGAAAATCGTGGACTCGAAGCTGGACGGCGCCGCGGCGACGATCCCGCTCAGGCTTTCGCCCCCGCGCTGCGAATAGACCAATGCCGCCCAAAACGGCTCAGCCCCCAGTTTGGTTCCGATTTCATCGGCCGAAAATTCAGCCGCGCGGGCGTCGTAAAGCTCGATTTCGGCGACGGAATGGCCCTCTGCCTCCAGCGCCCGCTTCAGGTCGCGACGGCGCACGCGGCCGGTCAGGTGCAGGACGTGCGAGGCTGGCCGAAGGCGACGGAGCAACATCTCCGCCAGCGTCTTCGCATCGGGCGCGACCGACACGACCTCGCGCCCCGCCGCCTCGGCGGTCGTCGCGCCGACGACATGGAGCGGCAGGTTGCGCAGGTTCTCCATCAGCGCCTTGGGCGCATGGCGGAAGGCGTTGGCGCTCGTCACGACGACGGCGTCGATGCGGTCGGGAAGTGCAGCCGGCGCAACCGCCACGATCTCGGTCAAGGGCAGCACCACCGGCTCGAACCCGCGCTCGACCAGCCGCGCGGCGGTGGCGGAGGCGCCGGGCTCGGGCCGGGTCACCAGCACGCGCCGGCGCATGTCAGCTCCAGCTTTCGAAGAAGGTGGGACCGGCGCGGTCTCGGATGTCCGCGCCAGCCTTCGCGCCGATGGCAGCGGCATCGCCGGCGCGGCCTTCGGCCCGGATCTCGTGGACCTGCCTTCCGTCCGGCGACAGGATCATGCCGAAGAAGGAGAGGGCGTCGCCGTCGATCCGGGCATGGCCGGCCAGCGGCGTGCGGCAGGAGCCGTCGAGCGTCGCCAGAAAGGCGCGCTCGCAGGTCAGCGCCTCGGTGGTCGCCTGATGCCCGATGGGCCCGAGCAACTTGCCGATGCGCGCGTCACCGATGCGGCTTTCGATGCAGATCGCGCCCTGGCCCGGCGCGGGCGGGAAGGTCTCGACCGGCAGGAGTTCGGTGATGACATGGGCAAGGCCAAGCCGCTTCAGCCCCGCATTGGCGAGGAGCGTCGCGTCGACCACGCCTTCCTCCAGCTTGCGCAGCCGCGTCTGCACGTTGCCGCGATAGAGCACCACGTCGATGTCGGGCCGCAGGCGCCGGATCAGCGCCTGCCGACGCAGCGAGGAGGAGCCGATGACGGCGTGTTCGGGCAGGTCGAGAAGCTTCGGCGCCGCGCGGCCGATATAGGCGTCGCGCACGTCCTCGCGTTCGAGGAAGCAGGAGAGTTCCAATCCGTCGGGCAGCACGGTCGGCATGTCCTTCGAGGAATGGACGGCGATGTCGATTGCGCCCGACAGAAGTGCTTCCTCGATCTCCTTGGTGAACAGCCCCTTGCCGCCGGCTTCGGACAGCGGACGGTCCTGGATGCGGTCGCCGGAAGTCGAGATGACGACGATCTCGAACGCCTCCTGCGGCAGGGCGTGCGCGGCCATCAGGCGCGCGCGCGTCTCTTCCGCCTGCGCCAGCGCCAGCGCGCTGCCGCGCGTTCCGATCCTCAACAGGTCTGTTTGCATCAAGTGGCGTCCGTGATAGGTCGCCCCTACCTAGCGGCGATGGCCGGCAACGGCAACCGAACGACCCGTTCCGAAAAGGTGTAGCGACGAAATGCGCGTGCTTGGCATCGAGACGAGCTGCGACGAGACGGCGGCGGCGGTTGTCGAGCGCACGCCGGACGGCGCGCCGCGCATCCTGTCCAACATCGTCTTGAGCCAGATCGAAGACCACGTGGCCTTCGGCGGCGTCGTGCCGGAGATCGCCGCGCGCGCCCATGTCGAGGCCGTCGACGGCGTCATCGAGGCGGCGCTGGCCGAGGCGGATGTTAAGCTTGCAAATCTCGACGCCATCGCCGTCACCGCCGGCCCGGGGCTGATTGGCGGGCTGATCGTCGGGCTGATGACGGCGAAGGCGCTGTCGGCCGCATCGGGCGTACCGCTCGTCGCGGTCAACCACCTCGAAGGCCATGCGCTGACGGCGCGGCTGGTCGAGGACGTGGCGTTCCCCTACCTGCTGCTGCTCGTTTCCGGCGGCCACACGCAGATCGTCGAGGTGCGCGGCGTGGGCGATTATCGCCGGCTCGGCTCGACCATCGACGATGCGCTCGGCGAAGCCTTCGACAAGACCGCGAAGCTGCTCGGCCTGCCCTATCCCGGTGGCCCGAGCGTCGAGGAATGGGCGGCGCGGGGCGATGCGAAGCGCTTTTCCTTCCCGCGACCGCTGCGCGGCGAGGCGCGGCCGGATTTTTCGTTCTCGGGCCTCAAGACCGCCGTGCGGCAGGCGTCGAATTCCATCGCGCCGCTCTCCGACCAGGACGTCGCCGACATCTGCGCCTCGTTCCAGCGCGCGATCGTCGAGACGCTGCAGGAGCGGCTCGGCAAAACGCTCTTTGCCTTTCCTGCCGTCGCGGACCGCGTGCTGGTCGTTGCCGGCGGCGTCGCGGCCAACAAGGCGATCCGCGCTGCGCTCGAAGCTTCCTGCGCCGCCGCCGGCTTCCGGCTGATCGCGCCGCCGCTGGCACTGTGCACCGACAATGCGGCGATGATCGCCTGGGCCGGGCTCGAAAGGCTCGCCGCAGGCATCGAAATCGAGGACGCGATGGCGCTCAGCCCGCGCTCGCGCTGGCCGCTGGACGAGGGTGCCGCGCCGGTCATCGGTTCGGGCAAGAGGGGGGCCAAGGCATGAGCGCGACAATCGCGATCCTCGGCGGCGGGGCGTGGGGCACGGCGCTCGCCGTGACCATGATCCGCGCCGGCCACGAAACGCGGCTCTGGGCGCGCGATGCGGAAATGGTGACGGCGATCAACGAGCGCCGCGAGAACCCGCGCTATCTTCCGGGCGTCACGCTCGACGCCGGCCTTGCCGCCTCGACCGACCTTGTCGCGACGCTTTCCGATGTCGACGCGATCCTCAGCGTCATCCCGACACAGGCGACGCGCGAGGTCCTTGCCGACGCCGCGCCGCATGTCGCGCCCGGCGTGCCGCTGGTGCTGGCGGCCAAGGGCATCGAGCGCGCCACGGGTCGTCTCGTCTCCGAGATCGCCGCCGAAATCCTGCCGGGCTCGCCCATCGGAGCGCTGTCCGGCCCGAGCTTTGCCACCGACGTGGTGCGCGGCCTGCCGACGGCGGTCACCGTCGCCTGCGAAGACGGCGATCGCGCCTTCGCGCTCGCCGAGCTTTTCTCCGCGCCGGCCTTCCGCTGCTATTCCACCGACGACCTCGTCGGCGTCGAGATCGGCGGGGCTTTGAAGAACGTACTCGCGATCGCCGCCGGCGCCGTTTCGGGCGCAGGTCTTGGCGCGAGCGCGCAGGCGGCGACCATCACCCGCGGCTTCGTCGAACTGCGCCGCATCGGCGCGGCCTTCGGCGCGCGGCCCGAAACGCTGATGGGTCTGTCCGGCCTTGGCGACCTCCTGCTCACCTGCGGCTCGGCGCAATCGCGCAACTTCGCCTATGGCACCGCGCTCGGCGCTGGCAAGTCGCGCGAGGGGCTGGCACTCGCCGAAGGTGCCGCGACCGCCGGCATCGCGCTGGAGATCGCCCGAACACACGGCGTCGACGCGCCGATCATCGAGGCGACCGCAGAACTGATCGACGGACACATCACGATGAAGGAGGCCGCGACGCGACTTCTCGCCCGGCCGCTGAAGAACGAGGCGAAGTAAGCGCCAGGCAACCCCTCATCCGACCTCGGCTTCGCCTCGGCCACCTTCTCCCACAAGGGGAGAAGGGGTCTTGGCGGCGACCTCGATGCCGATCGCACAAATGCGCGCTTTGCGGCAGAAGCACGCGCAACCCCTTCTCCCCTTGTGGGAGAAGGTGGCTGAGCGAAGCGAAGTCGGATGAGGGGTGTTCCAGCTTGGCACCGTCGCAAACCCCTCATCCGCCCCTTCGGGGCACCGCCCAGGCCCGAGCCGCTTGTCTCGGCCCGTCCTTCGGACCCCACAAGAGGAGAAGGAAGGACGCCCTACCGCGCCATCGCGTGATATTCATCGTTCGGACGCATGTCGATCGCCGCGGCTACCCGGTTCGACATGTTGTAGAAGCCCACCGTCGAGGCGATGTCGAAGATGTCGCGGTCCGAAAAGCCGGCATCGCGCAGGCCCTTGCGGTCGGATTCCTCGATCTTGTCGGGGCTCTCGGTCAGCTTGACCGCGAAATCGAGCATCGCCTTCTGCTTCGCCGGCAGCTCCGCCGCGCGATAATTGGTCACCATCATCTCGCCGAGTTTGGGATCGCCCGACAATTGCCGCACTGCCGCGCCGTGGGCGACGAGGCAGTAATAGCAATGGTTCACCGACGAGACGGCGACGGCGATCATCTCGCGCTCGAGCTTCGACAGGCCGGAGTCGCCCAGCATCAGATCGTTGTACATGTCGGTGAAGGCGCGCAGCTTCTTCTCGTCGAAGGCGTAGGCGCGCAGGACGTTCGGGACCAGCCCCAACTTCTCCTCGCATTTGGCGAAATAGGCCTTCGTCCCGTCCGACAATTCAGGCTGTTCGATGTTCAGTGCCGTGACCCGCTCGCTCATGCCGTCATCTCCCTTTCAAACTTGTCTGTAACTGACGCAGCGTCGCTCATTTTCGTGAAACCGGTGCCACTTTCTCGGCGGATGTTCTAGTCTCGAAAGAAAAACGGATGAAAACGGGGAGATCGCCGTCCATGGCTGTCCGCAAGACCGCAACCGCATCGAAGGTCAAGACCGAGGCGGGCGCCGAGAAGCTCGCCGGCTTCTTCAAGGCGCGGGCGCCGGAGGAGGATCGCGAGGCCTATACGAGCGAAGCTTTCGCCACCGCCGGCGCGCTCGCCTACAGGGCGCTGAAGCACCACAAGCGCGGCGACAGCCTCATCGTCTTCGATAATGAGGGCGAGATCGAGCGGCAGGGCCGGGCCGTCACGGCCATTACGGTCATCAACGACAACATGCCCTTCCTGTTCGATTCGGTCCTCGCCGAAATCACCGAACAGGCCGGCGAAGCCGCGCTCGTCCTCCACCCCGTCGTCCTCGTGCGGCACGAGAAGAAGGGCGTCGCCGAGCTTCTGGGCGAGGCCGGAAGCGCCAAGGGCGACGATGCGACCGACCGCGTCTCGATCATCCATGTTCACGTGCCGAAGCTGACGGCGGAAGAGTGCGAGACGCTGAATCGCGGGCTCGAGCACGTGCTGGCGCAGGTCAAGCTGGCCGTCCTGAACTGGCGGCCGATGCTCGCCCGGCTCGACCAGGCGATCACCGAATATCGCTACCAGCCGGTGCCGATCGACAAGGCGCAGGTCGGCGAGGCCATCGCCTTCCTCGAATGGCTGCGCGACGACAATTTCACCTTCCTCGGCATGCGCGAGTTGCGCTATTCGGGCGGCGAGGAGACGGGCACGCTGGAGCGTTCGCCGAAGGGCGGGCTCGGCATCCTGTCCGATCCGGAAGTGCGCGTGCTGCGGCGCGGCGGCGAGCCGGTGACGACGACGCCGGAAATCCGCGCGTTCCTCTATGGCCCCGAAGCGCTGCTGGTCACCAAGGCCAACGCCAAGTCGGTGGTCCACCGGCGCATCTATCTCGACTATATCGGCGTCAAGACGTTCGACCAGAAGGGCAAGCTGCTCGGCGAGTTGCGCATCGTCGGCCTCTTCACCTCGACCGCCTACACGCGCTCGGTGATGAAGATCCCCTATCTGCGCTCCAAGGCGGCGGCGGTGATCGAGAAGTCCGGCTTCGATCCGTCCGACCATTCGGGCAAGGCGCTGATCAACGTGCTCGAATCCTATCCGCGCGACGAGCTGTTCCAGATTTCCGTGCCGGTCCTGCGCAAGCACGCGGAAGCCATCCTGGCGCTCGGCGAGCGGCCGCGGGTGCGCGCGCTCTACCGCGTCGACCAGTTCGACCGCTTCGTTTCCGCCATCGTCTACGTGCCGCGCGACCGCTACGATTCCGACGTGCGCGAGCGGATCGGGCAGTATCTCGTCAAGACATTCGACGGCCGGCTGTCGGCCTATTATCCCGCCTTCCCCGAAGGCTCGCTCGCCCGTGTCCACTTCATCATCGGCCGCTCCGGAGGCAAGACGCCGAAGGTCGATCCGGCCGAGCTCGAGGCCGGAATGCGCGACATCGTGCGGACCTGGGACGACGCGCTGCGCGAGGAAGTGACGGAAAACCGCGCCGACCCGAAGCTCGCCGCGCTCGCCGCCGGCTTCGACCAGACCTACCGCAACAGCTTCTCCGCCGCGGTCGCGATGCGCGATGCTGCCGTCATTTCCGACATCGGCGACGACCGGCGGATCGCGATCGACTTCTACCGCGAGAAGCCGGAAACGGCGTCCCATGCCGGGCTGAAGATCTATCACCAGGGCGAGCCGGTGGCGCTGTCGAAGCGCGTGCCGCTCCTGGAAAACATGGGTTTCCGGGTGATTTCGGAGCGCACCTTCGAAATCGGTCGGAACGGTTCGAAGCCGGTCTTCCTGCACGACATGGAGCTCGAAAGCGGCACCGGCGAAGCGATCGACCTTACCGATGGCGGCGCGCTTCTGGCGGAGGTGTTCCTGTCGGTCTGGAACGGGCAGAGCGACAACGATTCCTATGCGGCGCTGGTCCAGACTGCGGGTTTGACGGCGCGGAATATCGGGTTGCTGCGGGCCTATGGCCGCTATCTCCAGCAGGCGGGGATTCCGCAGAACCAGGAGTTCGTCGCCTCGGTTTTGAACCGCTATCCTGCCATTGCAGGCCATCTGATTGCGCTTTTTTCGGCCCGTTTCGACCCGGAACGAGCTGGAAACAGCGAAGTTTCAGCTCAAAAAGCGGCCGAATCGATCGAAACGGCTTTGGAATCGGTGCCCCAGATCGACGATGACGCCGTCATTCGACGCTATCTGAACCTCATCCAGTCCACCTTGCGGACCAATTTCTATGCACCCGACAGGGACGGCGTGTCGCTGGCCCTGAAGCTCGATTCGCGCGCCGTACGCGGTCTGCCGGCACCACGTCCGTGGCGGGAAATCTTCGTCTACGGGCCGGAGGTCGAGGGCGTCCATCTGCGCTTCGGCGCGGTGGCGCGGGGCGGGTTGCGCTGGTCGGACCGGGCGCAGGACTACCGCACCGAAGTGCTGGGCCTCGTCAAGGCGCAGCAGGTGAAGAACGCGGTGATCGTGCCGGTCGGCGCCAAGGGCGGGTTCTTCCCGAAGCAATTGCCGGTCGGGGGTTCGCGCGGCGACATCTTCGAGGCGGGCAAGAAGGCGTATATCAACTTCATCACCTCGCTGCTTTCGGTCACCGACAATATCGAGGGCGACCATGTGGTGCCGCCGGCGGACGTGGTGCGGCACGACAGGGACGATCCGTATTTCGTCGTCGCGGCCGACAAGGGCACGGCGACATTCTCTGACACGGCGAACGCGATCAGCCAGGCGCAAGGGTTCTGGCTCGACGACGCCTTCGCCTCGGGCGGGTCGGCGGGCTACGACCACAAGAAGATGGGCATCACCGCGCGCGGCGCGTGGGAGGCGGTGAAGCGGCATTTCCGCGAGATGAACCGCGACATCCAGACCGAACCCTTCACCGTGACCGGCGTCGGCGACATGTCGGGCGACGTGTTCGGCAACGGGATGCTGCTTTCCAGGGCGACGCGGCTGATCGCGGCGTTCGACCATCGCGACATCTTCATCGATCCCGATCCGGACATGGCGTCGTCCTTCGAGGAGCGGCAGCGCCTCTTCGACAAGGGCCAGTCGAGCTGGCAGGACTATGATCGCGCAAAGCTGTCCGAAGGCGGCATCGTCGTCTCGCGCAGCCAGAAGTCGATCGAGCTTTCGAAGGCCGCGGCCGCCGCGATCGGGCTTGCCTCGACGACGGCGACGCCGGTCGAGATCATGCGCGCGATCCTGATGGCGAATGTCGACCTCCTCTGGTTCGGCGGCATCGGCACCTATGTGCGGGCGGAGGCCGAGAGCAACGCCGATGTCGGCGACAAGGCCAACGACACGCTGCGCATCACGGCACGCCAAGTGGGCGCCAAGGTGATCGGCGAGGGCGCCAATCTCGGCGTCACGCAGCGCGCGCGCATCGAATACGGCATGAATGGCGGGCGCTGCAATTCGGACGCCATCGACAATTCTGCCGGCGTCAACTCGTCGGACGTCGAGGTCAACATCAAGATCGCGCTTGCCTCGGCGATGCGCGCCGGCGATCTGACCAGGCCGAACCGCGACAAACTCCTGGCCGACATGACGGACGAAGTGGCGCATCTGGTGCTCGCCAACAATTACCGGCAGTCGCTGGCGATCTCGCTGACGGCGCTGCGCGGGGCGGCGGACCTCGGCTATCAGGAACGTTTCATGGAGGCGCTGGAGGGGCGCGGCCTGCTCGACCGCGACGTCGAAGTGCTGCCCTCCGCCGCAACAATGGCCGAGCGGGAGGCGCGCGGCGTGCCGCTGACGCGGGCCGAAATCGGCGTGCTGCTCGCCTATGCGAAGATCGTGCTCTTCGACGACATCGTGGCGAGCAAGGTGCCGGACGATCCGCATCTGGAAGCCGATCTCCTGGACTATTTCCCGCAGAAGATGGTCAAGAAGTTCGCCGGCCCGATCAAGTCGCACCGGCTGCGCCGCGAGATCATCGCGACGCAGCTTGGCAACGAGGCGATCAACCGCGGCGGGCCGTCCTTCGTCAGCCGGCTGCAGGACCTGACCGGCCGTTCGGCGGCCGAGGTGGTCGCCGCCTTCGCCATCGTGCGCGACGGGTTCGACCTGCCCGCGCTCTATGGCGAGATCGACGCGCTGGACGCGAAGATCGACGGCGCGACCCAGCTCGAGCTCTATCAGCAGGTCGGCCGGCTGGTGCATTCGGCGAGCGCGTGGTTCCTCAAGAACGACCTGACGTCGGACACAATCGGCGCCGAGATCGAGCGGATGCAGGGCGCGCGCAAGGCGCTGGAGCCGAAGCTGGCACGCATGCTCCCGCCCTTCACGCAGGAACGGCAGGACGAGCGGATCGCCGCGCTGCTCAAGGCCGGCGTTTCGCAGAAGCTCGCCGAGCGGATCACGCAGCTTCACGTCACTGAGCTCATTCCCGACATCGCGCTGGTCGCAGAGACGGCGAAAGCGGAACTGGAGACTGCGGCGCGGGCGTTCTTCGCCGTGACCGACGCGTTCCGGATCGGCCGCATCGCGGATGCCGCGCGGTCGATCTCGCCGTCCGACTATTATGACGGGCTGGCGCTGGCGCGCGCGACCGACCAGATCAACGCCGCGCGACGGGGCATCGCGGCCGCCGCGCTCAGCGCGTTCCCGAAGGAAAAGGCGCCGGTGGAGGCCTGGATCGAGGCGGGCGGCATGCGGATTTCGCGCACACGCGACCGTCTGCAAAGCCTGACGGAGGGCGGCGACATCACCGTTTCGCGGCTGACGGTCGCGGCAGGGTTGATGTCGGATCTGGCTGATGTGACGCACTAGAGGCAGGATTCTGGGGGGCGAAATGGACGGGACTGTCGAGGCGCGGGCGCCGAAGCGTGCGATCTGGGGCTGGATGTTCTTCGACTGGGCGCAGCAGCCCTTTCACACGCTGATCATCACCTTCGTTTTCGCACCCTATTTCGCCGCCGCCGTGGCGCCGGATGCGGCGCGGGGGCAGGAGCTCTGGGGCTATGCGACGGGGATCGGCGGACTTTTGATCGCCTTTTCCTCACCAGTCCTCGGCGCGATCGCGGATGCGAGCGGGCCGCGCAAGCCATGGATCGCGGTCTTTTCCGTCATCGGCATCGTCGGCTGCTGGATGCTGTGGTTCGCGGCGCCGGGCATGAGCGATCTGACCTGGATACTGGTTATCATCGCGGTCGCGGTGTTCGGCATGGAATATGCCGCTGTCTTCAACAATGCGATGATGCCGACGCTGGTGCCGCGCTCCGAACTCGGCCGACTGTCCGGCTCGGCCTGGGGGCTCGGCTATGTCGGCGGGCTGATCTCGCTGATCATGGTGCTCGGCTTCATGTCGGCCTCCCCGGAAACCGGGCGCACGCTGATCGGGCTGGAGCCGGTGCTCGGGCTCGACCCGGCGATGCGCGAGGGCGACCGGGCGGCCGGGCCGCTGACGGCGCTCTGGTATCTCGTCTTCATCATTCCGATGTTCCTCTTCACCCCCGACGTGACGCGCAAGCCGGCGATCAAGGGCGCGGTGCGCGACGGGCTTTCCAAGCTGAAGCAGACGTTGAAGCGCCTGCCGTCCGAGCGCAGCTATTTCTCGTTCCTGATCTCGTCGATGTTCTATCGCGACGGGCTCAACGCGCTCTACGCGTTCGGCGGCATATATGCGGCCGGCGTGCTGGGACTTTCGATCATCCAGATCGGCATCTTCGGCATCCTCTCCAACATCACCGGCGCGGTCGGCGCCTATGTCGGCGGCCGCATGGACCAGCGCTTCGGGCCGAAGATCGTCGTGGCGTGGTCGGCGGTGATCCTCGCGCTCTGCTGCGCGCTCATCATCTCGACGACGCAGACACAGGTTCTGTTCATGCCGGTGGCGGAGGGCAGCGGGTTGCCGGTGCTGGTGTTCTATTTCGCCGGCTGCCTGATCGGCGCGGCGGGCGGGTCGATCCAGGCGGCCTCGCGCACGCTTCTCGTCGACCAGGTCGACAAGGATCGGGTGACGGAAGCGTTCGGGCTCTACGCGCTGTCGGGAAAGGCGACGAGTTTCATCGGGCCGCTGTCGATCGCGTTCGTGACGGGCATCGTCGCCTCGGAAGGGTTCGGGCTTTCGCCGGTCGACGCGCAGCGCGTCGGCGTGACGCCGATCATCGCGCTCTTCATCATCGGGCTGGCGCTGTTGCCCTTCGTGAAAAGCCGGCATCGGGAGGTCGCAGCGTAAGACCCTTGCCATATCCGGCGACGGGTCCCACATTGGGGCCGTGTTCAACGAACTGGAAGGAGGTGATCCTATGTCGAGTGTTATCGTTAGCCGTAGCGTGGCCCGAGCGGATTGCCCTTTCGGGAAGCAGCCTTCCTGACGGGGTTGATGCGCGGCCGGGCCTGACCCGAATGCCGCGCTGCGGATATCAGACACGGAAGGGCCGGTCGGCGAGACCGGCCCTTTTTCGTGGTTATCTGGTCAGCGCCAGTGTTTCGATGTTGTCGGCGATTTCCTGAAACGCGGCGTCGAGCTCGGCGCCATCGGCGGTGTCGTAGAAGTGGCGGATGCGGCCGGTGTCCGGCGACGCGCAGGCGGACATGGTTTCTCGGGCGTTCCGGTCCTGAAGCTGAAAGCCGATGGTAAAGATTTCGATGCCCTGAGCCCGTATCTCGCGGCACAGAATTTTGGCCTCGTTGCGCGTCGCCGCCTTTCCGTCGTCATCGTAGATTTCGGACGTCTCGCGAGCATCGAAATAGGAAAGGTTGAACTCTCCGTCGGTCATGAGGATTGCGTATTTGCGGACCTCGTCGGACGGCGTCATAGGCCGTGACCTCGCCGGCAGGACGTTCGCCCAGCGATCCGACAGCATGTACCAGGTCCACTGAACGCCGATATGGCCACCCGTGCCGCCTACGGCCTTGAAACCGTCAATCGCTTTTTCCAAGGTCTCGGCGTCGGCAGTCAACGGAACGATCGGGACCGACGGGCAGGTGCGCGTGCGATCCTTGTTTTCATACTTCTTGATGAAGTCGTCTATCAGGAAATCGCGATTGATCATCGAAGCGTTGGGACCGGCGTCGCTGTAGCGGAAATCGCCCTTGCGCTCGGTCGCGCAGTTGTCGGGGCGGGATGCCGAGACGGCGCGGGGGGCGTTGTTGGACGGGGCCTGCTTGCGCTCGCTCACGCTGCGCTCGACATAGACGCTCGATGCCGCCAGCGCGCCTGCATTGACGGAATTGGCGTAAGGCACGATGGAAATGCGCACACGGTCCTGACCGGGCTGCTGATTGCGGAAGAAACTGGCGACGGCATTCGTTGCGGCGATCTTCAGATCCTTGATCTTCTGTCCGGCCATGGAGCCGGTTACGTCGAGCATCATTGCGACCTCGATCCTGCGGTCGGAGTAGAGCGCGGCGGTGGTGGCGGCGACGTCGCGGGTCTTTTCCGCGCCGAAGAGCGGGAAGGCGAGCTCGATATTGGCCTTGGCGGTGGCTTCGACCGTGCGGGCCGTGCGGTCGACGGTCAAGGTCTCCAGCGTGACCGCGCCTTCGCGGGCGAAGGCGCCGCCGCCATTGGCGATCAGGAACGCCTCGATGGAGGCGCGGGCGTCGGCTTCGGCGATCACGCCCGTGGTGAGGTCGCGGGCGGTCGAGGCGACGGCGGCGTCGAGGGCATTCTGCAGCGCCGACTTGGTGTTCATGAGCTGCGCCGTGTTTACGCCGAAGCCGGCGCCGACCGCCAGCATGGACAGGGTCGCGCCGGTCAGGAGCGCGAAATTGCCGCGCCGGTCGGACATGAACCGCGTTAAGATGTTCGAAAACCGTGCCATCCGTCTCTCCTCGTCGGCCGCCGCGGCCGGTTGCGGGAAGAGGTGCAGGATCGACGCCAGAAAGCGGGGGTTGGTCGGTCTGGGTAGCTAAGATGCTGAGAAGACTGCCGTTTACCGGCGGTTAGGGTTAGCGTCCGGTTAATTTTCGGCCGCGGATTTGCGGGTGCGGCAGCGGGCGTTTCAATCCGGGGTTGGCGCAGTCCCGTTTCGGGACATCACTCGCACCAAGAGGCGCGCGCCTTGCCGTCATAGCGGCGGACGAGGCCGACTTCCAGCAACCGATCGACGATGGCTTCGCCTTCGGGCGTCTCGATGTCGGCGACGACGCGTCCGAAGAACTTGTCGCCGTCGACGTTGCGGACGTGGAAGGCACCGGAGGCGAGGAGGCCGGCGAGTTTGTCGCGGGCGGCGAGCGCGGAGGTCTTTTCCGCCTCGCAGCGGGCGCGCAGTTCCGGCGCGTCGATGCCGCGCAGGCGCACCGAAACGCGCACCGTGTGGCCGGGCCAGACATGGACATCGGCCTCGACCGTGTCGCCGTCGATGACGCGCACGAGGCGCGCGCTGACCGGGCCGGCGATTTCGGCGACCAAGGCGGGCGAGGGCAACAATAGGAGCAGCATCAGAATAGGAATAAAAGCCATACGGCATTTATTCCTATTCGCCCTGTTCTGGCAAGAGGGTCAGGCTGAGAGGCTGAGGATCGCGTCGGCGGCGCGGGGCGCACGGCGCAGATCGGCCGCCATCGGCTCCGATTTCTGCTCGTAGGTCCAGACCTCGAACTTGGTCAATTGATGGGCGCCGAAGGTGTGGACGATCGGCACGTCGGTCGCATCGCGGCCGCGCGCGACGACGACGCGGCCGGTGCGCGGCACATTGTGGCGGGCATCGAACGTGTACCATCCGCCTTCGAGATAGACCTCGAACCAGGCGGAAAAGTCCATCGGAGCGGGATCGACGGGGACGTTGATGTCGCCGAGATAGCCGGTCGCGTAGCGGGCGGGGATGTTCATCGCGCGGCAGAGCGTGACGGCGAGGTGGGCGAAGTCCCGGCAGACGCCGACGCGCTCCTCATAGGCCTGGCCGGCGGTGCGGCTGGCGCGGGCATAGCCGTAGCTGAACGAGATGCGGTTGTGGACGAAGTCGCAGATCGCCTGCACGCGCTGCCAGCCCGGCTTGAAATTGCCGAACAACTGCCAGGCGATCGGCGTCATCAGGTCGGTTTCGCAATAGCGGCTGCCGAGGAGGTAGATCAGCGTGTCGGCGGGGAGCTGGTCGACCGGGACTTCGCCGGCATCTTCGGCGATCACGTCGGGGCGGCCGGTGTCCTCGACCACGGCGTCGTAGCGCACGGTGAAGTCGCCCTCGGGCGCGACGAGGCGGCGGCAGCGATTGCCGAACTGGTCGACATAGGTGCGCATCGGCACCATCGGGTGCGAGGTGACGCCGCTTTGCCAGCGGATGTCGGCGCGACGATCGGGGTGGAGGTCGAGGGAGAGGATCAGCGGCGTGGGCTGCGCGCAATTGATCGCGATTTCGTAGCCGAGACGAATGAGCATGCCGCAACCCTCCTCTGATGTGTCGAGGGTGTAACTCGCATTGCTTCGCGCTGTTCCTTCCGCGATGCGGCAATTCGTGCGTGTGGGGATAGATTAGAAATCGCTTGCGCGACCCTTCACCTCCCAGTCGCCGTAGCGGGCCGGATCGCGCCCGCCGCGACCGCCTTTTTCGACCGGCAGGTCGGCCTCCGCGGCGTCGTATTCGCGCCGGCGTGCCTCGGCTTCGGCGAGTGCGCGACGGGCGGCTTCGGTGAGGATGCGGGGCGCGGGGTCGTCGGCGGGGTCGGACATGGTGTCTGGAGACTGCGATATTGAAACAAGGGCTTGATCTTCCCATCATATAAGCCGCATTCACGCGCTTTGCGACCGCTGACGGACGAGGACAGGACAACGAGATGAACATCATGCGCACGGCCATGCTTCTGGCGTTCATGACCGCGCTCTTCATGGGGGTCGGCTACCTGATCGGCGGGTCGGGCGGCATGATGATCGCCTTTTTCGTCGCGGCGGCGATGAACCTCTTTTCCTACTGGAACTCCGACAAGATGGTGTTGCGCATGCACAATGCCGTCGAGGTCGACGAGCGTTCGGCGCCCGAATATTACGGCATGGTGCGCGACCTCGCCGCCCGGGCGCAGCTTCCGATGCCGAAGGTCTATCTCATCCGCGAGGACCAGCCGAACGCGTTCGCCACCGGGCGCAACCCGCAGAACGCCGCCGTCGCGGCGACGACGGGGCTGCTCGACCGGCTCACCTACGAAGAAGTGGCGGGCGTGATGGCGCATGAGCTGGCGCATGTGCAGAACCGCGACACGCTGACCATGACCATCACCGCGACGATCGCCGGCGCGATCTCGATGCTGGCCAATTTCGCGTTCTTCTTTCGCGGAAACAACAACAATCCGCTCGGCATCATCGGCGTGCTGGTCGCGATGATCGTCGCGCCGCTGGCGGCGATGATGGTGCAGATGGCGATCAGCCGGACGCGCGAATATTCGGCCGACCGGCGCGGCGCCGAGATCTGCGGCGACCCGACCGCGCTGGCCTCGGCGCTGCAGAAAATCTCCGCTTCTGCCGGCCGCATCCGCAATGACGAGGCGGAGCGCAATCCGGCGACGGCGCATATGTTCATCATCAATCCGCTGTCCGGCGAAAAGATGGACAACCTATTCTCCACGCACCCGGCGACCGAAAACAGGATCGCGGCGCTGATGAAGATGCAGGGCGAGTTCGCGCCGCAGGCGGCTGCTACGACCTCAGCCAGCGGTCCGTGGGGCGGCAATTCGCCCTCCGGCCCGCGAGGTCCGTGGTCGTGAGCGCGGTGAAGAGCGCCCGCACGAAGCCGCAGCATACCGAAACCGATGACGACACGCCCGGCCTGACCTCCCGGCGTGTCGCCGCGCGCCTGCTTGGCGCGGTGATCGACACGAAGACCCCGCTCGATGGTTTGACGGACGGCGAACACGGCCACCCACAATATCGGGCGCTCGACTTGCGCGACCGGGGGCTGGTGCGCGCGATCCTGACGACGGCGCTGCGGCATCGCATGGCGATCCAGGCTTTGATCGACGCGCGGCTCGACCGAAAGCTGCCGGGCAATGCGGCGGCGCTGAACCACATCCTCCATGTCGGCGCGGCGCAATTGCTGTTCCTCGACATTCCCGACAGCGCGGCGGTGGACCTCGCGGTCACGCACGCCAAGGCCGATCCGCGCACGCGGCGCTTCGCCAACCTCGTCAACGCCGTGCTGCGCGAGATCGGGCGGCGCAAGGAACGCGCGCTGCCGGCCGTGCTGGCGAAGAAGGTGGAGGCGCCGAACTGGTTCGCCGAGCGGCTGGAAGCCGCATACGGCAAGGACCAAGCGCTGGCGATCCTCGACATGCACCGGCACGAGGCGGCGATCGACCTGACGGTGAAATCGGACCCGCAAGGCTGGGCCGAAAAACTCGGCGGCTTCGTGTTGCCGACGGGCTCGGTGCGGCTGACGTCCATCGACGGGCCGGTATCCGAGCTTCCCGGTTTTACCGATGGCGAATGGTGGGTGCAGGACGCGGCCGCCGCGCTGCCGGCGCGGCTGATGGGCGACATTTCCGGCCTGCGCGTCGCCGACATCTGCGCGGCGCCAGGCGGCAAGACGGCGCAGCTCGCGCAGGCGGGGGCCAGGGTCGTCGCGATCGAGAAGGTGCCGAACCGGGCGAAGCGGCTTGCGGGCAATCTGGAGCGACTGAAGCTTAGTGCCGAGATCGTCGTCGCCGACCTCTTCGAGCATCGGCCGGACGAACTCTACGACGCCGTGCTGCTCGATGCGCCGTGCTCGTCGACGGGCACGATCCGCCGGCATCCGGACGTGCTCTGGACGAAGACGCCGGACGACATCGCGCGCCTCGCGGGCCTGCAGCGGCGGATGCTCGACCATGCGGCGACGCTGGTGAATCCGGGCGGGACGATCCTCTTCTGCAACTGCTCGCTGGACCCGGAAGAGGGCGAGGTGATGATCGCGAAAGCGCTTACGGAAAACGGGAAGCTCGAGCGCGTTCCGTTCGCCGCCGGCGAATTTCCGATCGTCGACAACTTCCTCGACGGCGACGGCGCGGTGCGCACAACGCCTGCCGGACTGCCGGACTCGGATCCGAAACGGGCGGGGCTCGACGGATTCTATGCGGTGCGGTTACGGGTCAAGGGATGAAACGTTCCACTTTGAAACGTGTTTGATCTTCGCACAAACAGTTGAATCAGCTATGATTCCTTGATTGCGAGCATCGCGGATCGCCCGGAAGCCTGTTTTTCCACCGGGTGCGATGCTCGGGGGCTGCATCGCGGAGCGGCGATGAGGAGGTCGGGGTCTTGGCAATGGCGTTGAACTACGATCCCCAATTGTGGGGTTTCGTGGCGAGCGAGGCATGGCGCCGCGCACGCCGGCGCCTGCGTTCGGGCCCGCTCTACCGCTGGCGCTTTTCCGGCCGCACGCCGCAGCGCATCCTGATCGCGCCGCCGGATTTGCGGCTCGCGGACGGGTCGCTGGCACAGGAATTCTATCGCGGCCGCTTTCCGCTCGCCGGCTCCGTCGTTGCGACGGGCGGCACGTCGCCCTTTCGCGCCGAGCGCGCGCCGGCGGCGTGGCTGGAGGCGCTGCACGCCTTTCGCTGGCTGCGCCACATGCGCGCCGCCGAGACCAATCTCGCCGCCGGCAACGCCCGCGCGCTCGTGTCCGACTGGATCGCGATCCATGGACGGCGGATCAACGGGCCGGCATGGGCGCCAGCGACCGTTGCCAAGCGGCTGATCGCGTGGCTGCAGCATTCGTCGATCGTGCTTGCCGGCGCCGACATCCAGTTCTACCGCATTTTCCTGAAATCGCTCGCCGTGCAGATGCGCTATCTGCGCGCCGTCGCTGGCGAGATGCCGGACGGCGAGGAGCGCTTGCGGGCGCGGATCGCGATCGCTTTCGCGACGCTCTCGCTGCCCTCGTCGCCGGCGCGGCTTCATGCGGCGTCGAAAGCGCTGGCGCTCGAGCTCGACCGGCAGATATTGCCCGACGGCGTCCATATCTCGCGCAATCCCGGCGCGGTTCTGGAACTGCTCGCCGATCTCCTGCCGCTGCGGCAGACCTATTTCAACCAGGCCGAAGCGCCGCCGGACGCGCTGATCAACGCCATCGAGCGGATGCTCCCGGCGCTGCGCTTCTTCCGGCACCAGGACGGCGTGCTGGCGCGGTTCAACGGCATGGGCGCGACGAGCCATGACCGCGTGGCGGCGATCCTGCACCATGACGACACCGGCGGCGCACCGATCCTGCACGCCTCGCATGGCGGCTACGACCGTCTGTCGATGGGCGGCACGACGGTCGTCGCCGACACCGGCGCACCGCCGCCGCCCGACGTCAGCCACGAGGCGCAGGCGGGATGCCTCTCCTTCGAGATGTCGTCGGGGCGGCACCATTTCATCGTCAATTGCGGCGTCGACAGCTTTGGCGCGGAGGATTTCCGGCTGCTCTCGCGCTCGACGGCGGCGCATTCGACCGCGACCGTCAACGAGACCTCGTCTGCGCGGTTCAACCTGCCGAACCGGCTGCGCGCTATGGTCGGCTCGCCGCTGATCGGGCCGATCCGCAAGGTGCGCGCGAAGCGCTTCGACAGCCCCGGCGTCCAGGGCGTCTCGGCCAGCCATGACGGCTATGTCCAGCGCTTCGGCATCGTGCACGAGCGCGAGCTGATGCTGGCGGCGGGCGGCGACGTCTTCGAGGGCACGGACCGGTTCTTCACCGAGCGCAACGGGGTCGCGCGGCCGGGGCCGGGCATGACGGTGCAGATCCGGTTTCATCTGCATCCCGACATCGGCGTCTTTCGCAACGAGCGCGGGCAGCTCGTGCTCAAGGGCAACGAGACGGATATCTGGACGGTGGAAGTCGAGGGCGTGGCGCCGGTGGTGGAGGAATCGATGTTCTTCGCGTCGATCGGCGGGCCTAGACGGTCGCGGCAATTGGTGGTGGAGATCGATCCTTCGGTGCTGCCGGAGGTGGCGTGGCGGTTTACGCGGGTGGAGAGGGTCTGAAAGTTCGCGCTTCGTCGCACCCCCCTCTGGCCTGCCGGCCATCTCCCCCTCAAGGGGGGAGATCACGCGCGTCACCAGTTCCGCCAGCGCCATCGTTGTTTGAGCGGGACGATGGCGAGACTAATCTCCCCCCTTGAGGGGGAGATGGCCGGCAGGCCAGAGGGGGGCGCCATAGAGCGCGACCTGAACAATCCCATGGATTGATTCAACGCCGATGTGTGATAGGCGGGGCGCACCTCCTGTTTGCCCAAAGGACATCCCGCCATGGCCGTCGCGTCGAAGAACATTCCCGCACCCGACCGCGTGCGCGTCACCCGCGCGCTGCTTTCCGTTTCCGACAAGACCGGCCTCGTCGAACTGGCGCGCGAACTTTCCGGGCTCGGGATCGAACTGGTCTCGACGGGCGGCACGGCGAAGGCGATCGCGGAGGCGGGGCTGAAGGTGAAGGACGTTTCCGACCTGACAGGCTTTCCCGAGATCATGGACGGGCGGGTGAAGACGCTGCATCCGTCGGTCCATGGCGGGCTGCTCGCGATCCGCGACGACGCCGAGCACAGGGACGCGATGGAGGCGCATGGGATCGGGCCGATCGACCTCGCGATCATCAATCTCTACCCCTTCGAGGAGGTGCGGCGCGCGGGCGGGGACTATGCGGAGACGGTGGAGAATATCGACATCGGCGGGCCGGCGATGGTTCGCGCCTCGGCCAAGAACCATGCCTATGTGGCGATCGTCACCGACCCCGCCGACTATGGCCGTCTGGTCGAGACGCTGAAGGAAAATCACGGCAAGACGGGGTATCGCTTCCGGCAGGAACTGGCGGCGAAGGCCTATGCGCGCACGGCGTCCTATGACGCGGCGATCTCGGGCTGGTTCGCGGAGGCGCTGGCGATCGAGGCGCCGGCGTCGCGCGCGTTCGGCGGCAGGCTGCAGGCCGAGATGCGCTATGGCGAGAATCCGCACCAGAAGGCGGCGTTCTACGTCAATGGCGACGCGCGGCCGGGCGTCGCGACGGCGCGGCAGCTTCAGGGCAAGCAGCTTTCCTACAACAACATCAACGACACCGATGCGGCGTTCGAACTGGTCGGCGAATTCGCGCCGGAAGCGGGCGCGGCGGTCGCAATCATCAAGCACGCCAATCCGTGCGGCGTCGGCACCGGCGGCACGCTGAAGGACGCGTATCTGAAGGCGCTCGAATGCGACCCGGTTTCGGCCTTCGGCGGCATCGTGGCGCTGAACGGACTGCTCGACGCCGAGGCGGCGGAGGAGATCGTCAAGACATTCACGGAAGTCATCATCGCGCCGGAGGCTTCCGAAGAGGCGATCGCGCTGGTCGCGGCGAAGAAGAATTTGCGGCTGCTGGTGACCGGCGGGCTGCCCGATCCGCGCGCGGCGGGGCTGGCGTTCAAGTCGGTCGCGGGCGGCATGCTGGTGCAATCGCGGGACAACGGCGTCGTCGACGATCTCGACTTGAAGGTGGTGACGAACCGCGCGCCGTCAGAGGCGGAGATGGCCGATCTGCGCTTCGCGTTCCGGGTCGCCAAGCATGTGAAGTCGAACGCGATCGTCTATGCGCGGGACGGCGCGACTGTCGGCATCGGCGCGGGGCAGATGAGCCGGGTGGATTCCTCGCGCATCGCGGTGCGCAAGGCGCTCGATGCGGCCGAAGCGGCGGGCTGGGCGGAGCCGAAGACGAAAGGCTCGGTGGTCGCGTCCGATGCGTTCTTCCCGTTTGCGGACGGGCTGATCGCGGCGATCGAGGCGGGGGCGACGGCGGTCATCCAGCCGGGCGGCTCGATGCGCGACGACGAGGTAATCGCGGCGGCGGACGCGCATGGGGTCGCGATGGTGTTTACGGGGATGCGGCACTTTAGGCACTAGGCTCGGCGGTCCTGCCGCGCATTGGGGCGGTGGCCCGTTGGGGATGGCGAGGCCTGGACCCCTGTGACAAGCACAGGGGTGACGGTTGCATGGAGGATGCCGCCAGCCTTGCCCGGTTTCGATCTGGCGGAAACATCGAAGCCGTCACCCCTGTCCTTGTGACAGGGGTCCAGGCCTCGGTGGTCGTGCGGGGCGCCGCCTCCGAAGAGACGGCAAAACGCTATTTCTTCTTGTTCTGGCGGTTCGAGACCAGGTCGTCGACGACGGCGGGGTCCGCCAGCGTCGAGGTGTCGCCGAGCGCGCCGTAGTCGTCCTCGGCGATCTTGCGCAGGATGCGGCGCATGATCTTGCCGGAGCGGGTCTTCGGCAGGCCGGGGGCAAACTGGATCTTGTCGGGTGAGGCGATCGGGCCGATCTCCTTCCTCACATGGGCGACGAGTTCCTTCTTCAGGTCGTCATTGCCTTCCTCGCCGGTCATCAGCGTGACGTAGCAATAGATGCCTTGGCCCTTCAGATCGTGTGGGTAGCCGACCACGGCGGCTTCCGAGACCTTGTCGTGGGAGACGAGGGCGGATTCCACCTCGGCCGTGCCCATGCGGTGGCCGGAGACGTTGAGGACGTCGTCGACGCGGCCGGTGATCCAGTAATAGCCGTCGGCGTCGCGCCGGCAGCCGTCGCCGGTGAAGTACTTGCCCTTGTAGGTCGAGAAGTATGTCTGGATGAAGCGCTCGTGGTCGCCATAGACGGTGCGCATCTGGCCGGGCCATGAATCGGTGATGCACAGATTGCCGTCGGCGGCGCCCTCGATCACCTGGCCCTCATTGTCGACGAGCTGCGGCTGGATGCCGAAGAAGGGTTTCGTCGCCGAGCCGGCCTTCAGGTCGATGGCGCCGGGGAGCGGCGTGATCAGGATGCCGCCGGTTTCGGTCTGCCACCAGGTGTCGACGATGGGCGAGCGCTTGTCGCCGACGACGTCGTAGTACCACTCCCACGCTTCCGGATTGATCGGCTCGCCGACCGAGCCGAGGAGGCGCAGCGACTTGCGCGAGGAGCGCTTCACATGGTCGTCGCCCGCGCCCATCAGCGCGCGGATGGCGGTGGGGGCGGTGTAGAAGATGTTGACCTTGTGCTTGTCGACGACGTCCCAGAAGCGGCCGGCATTGGGGTAGTTCGGCACGCCCTCGAACATCAGCGTCGTCGCGCCGTTGGCGAGCGGGCCGTAGACGATGTAGGAGTGGCCGGTGACCCAGCCGACGTCGGCCGTGCACCAGTAGATGTCTCCCTCGTGGTAGTCGAAGACGTATTCATGCGTCATCGAAGCGTAGACGAGGTAGCCGCCGGTTGTGTGGAGCACGCCCTTCGGCTTGCCGGTCGAGCCGGAGGTGTAGAGGATGAAGAGCGGGTCCTCGGCCTTCATCTTCTCCGGCTTGCAGTCCGGCTTCGCCGCCCGCACTTCGTCGTGATACCAGAGGTCGCGGCCCTCGGCCCAGCCGATCTTGCCGCCGGTGCGGCGCACGACGAGCACGTTCTTGACCGTGAGGTGGTTCTTCGCCGCGATGTCGACGGCCTTGTCGGTGTTTTCCTTGAGCGGGATGGTCTTGCCGCCGCGCAGGCCCTCGTCGGCGGTGATGACGAAGGTCGATTCGCAATCGACGATGCGGCCGGCGAGGGCGTCGGGCGAGAAGCCGCCGAAGACGACCGAATGGATCGCGCCGATGCGCGCGCAGGCGAGCATTGCGTAGGCCGCCTCGGGGATCATCGGCATGTAGATGGTGACGCGGTCGCCCTTCTTGACGCCGCGCGCCTTCAGGACGTTGGCCAGCCGGCAGACCTGGTCGTAGAGCTCGTTGTAGGTGATTTTCTTGTCGTCATACGGGTTGTCGCCTTCCCAGATGATGGCGACCTGGTCGCCGCGCTTCTTCAGATGGCGGTCGATGCAGTTGTAGGAGACGTTGGTGCGGCCGTCCTCGTACCACTTGATCGAGACCTTGCCGTCGAACGAGGTGTTCTTGACCTTGGTGTAGGGCGTGAACCAGTCGATCCGCTTGCCGTGCTTGTCCCAGAATTTTTCCGGGTTCTTGATCGAATCCTTGTACCATTTCTCGTAGGTGTCCCTGTCGATCAGCGCGCGCTTCTTCCATTCCGGCTTGACGCGATGGACTTTCACCTCGGACATGCAGTTCCTCCCGTTCAGGATTGGTTTGCGGGCGCGGCCGCTCAAGATGCGGGCATTATTAGCATTTGGGCCGAAGGCACAACATTAGACGATGGGTGCGGCGCACAAGCGGCGAGGCGCGACGGCAGCACTAGGCGCACCGTGCTGCCAAGGCGCTGATTCGATGCGATAAATTTGTCTTGAGCAACGCGCGCGTCAGTAGACGGTTAACATCTGCGGCCGCACAATGATCCTCGCTTCATGAGCGAATGCGGGGTGCAAAGCCATGCAACGTGGAAGTGAAATGGAGCTGATGCTCCAGGGCTACGGCCTGACGACGGCGCAGATCCTCTACCGGATGCCGGATCATCCCGGCCTCTTGCAGACCTTCATCTGGCAACATTACGATCTCGCGCCGAAATTCCCCGAACTTTTCCGCTTTCTCGACTTCTGGCGCGAAAAGCTCGACGGGCCGCTTCATTCGGTGAGCTACACGCACAAGAAGCTGATCTCGCCGAACGAGTGGCGGAACGTGAGCGGGGAGTTGGTGATTCACTGACGGCCTTCTACCTGCTCCCGAAGATCGCCGAACCCACGCGGACCGAGGTCGCGCCGAACTGGATGGCGGTCTCGTAGTCGCCGGACATGCCCATGGAGAGCTTTTCGACGCCGGCTTCGCGGGCGAGTTTTTCGAGGAGGGCGAAGTGGGGGCCGGGGTTTTCGTCCGCGGGCGGGATCGCCATCAGGCCTTCGATGGCGAGGCCGTGGTGCTCGCGGCAGCGCTTGACGAAGGCGACGGTTTCGCGGGGGTCGATGCCGGCTTTCTGGTCCTCGAGGCCTGTGTTGACCTGGACGTAGAGGCGCGGGTGCTTGTCCTGCCTCTCCATCTCCTTTGCCAGTTCGGCGGCGATCTTCTCGCGGTCGACCGTCTCGATGACGTCGAAGAGGGCGACGGCTTCCTTCGCCTTGTTGGACTGGAGCGGGCCGATCAGGTGGAGTTCGAGGTCGGGGAAGGCGTCGCGCAGGGCTGGCCACTTGCCTTGCGCTTCCTGCACGCGGTTCTCGCCGAAGACGCGCTGGCCGGCGTCGAGGATAGGGCGGATCGCGTCGGCCTTGAAGGTCTTCGAAACGGCGACGAGCGTGACTTTATCCTTGCGGCCCGCGTCGTGCGTCGCCCGCGCGATCCTGGCCCGGACCTCTTCCAGTCGTTCCACCGCATTCGTCATCCGTCCGGCCATCCCCGCGAGTGTTGACGCTTGTGCCAAACCATGGTGAAGGTCCGGCACGATTTTTCAGTCCCACTTAAGCAAAAAAGCGGTCATGGCAACCGAACGATACAATCCGCGCGCAAGCGAACCGAAATGGCAGAAGGCCTGGGACGAGGCCAAGCTCTTCGCCACGCAGAACGACGACCCGCGCGAGAAGTACTACGTGCTCGAGATGTTCCCCTATCCGTCGGGGCGCATCCATATGGGCCATGTGCGCAACTATGCGATGGGCGACGTGGTGGCGCGCTACAAGCGGGCGGCCGGCTACAACGTGCTGCACCCGATGGGCTGGGACGCCTTCGGCCTGCCGGCCGAGAACGCCGCGCGCGACAACAAGGTCAACCCGCGCGACTGGACCTATGCCAATATCGAGACGATGAAGGGCCAGTTGAAGACGATGGGCCTGTCGCTCGACTGGGCGCGCGAATTCGCGACCTGCGACCCCAGCTACTACAAGCACCAGCAGAAGATGTTCCTCGACTTCTGGCAGGCCGGGCTCGTCGAGCGCCGCAATGCCAAGGTCAACTGGGACCCCGAGGACATGACCGTGCTCGCCAACGAGCAGGTGATCGACGGGCGCGGCTGGCGCTCCGGCGCGCTGGTCGAACAGCGCGACCTGACGCAGTGGTTCTTCAAGATCACGTCGATGGCGCAGGACCTGCTCGACGGGCTCAACACGCTCGAGCGCTGGCCCGAGAAGGTCAAGCTGATGCAGTCGAACTGGATCGGCCGGTCGGAAGGCCTGCAGCTGCGCTGGAAGCTGGACCCGGCGACGGCGCCCGAAGGCGAGAGCGAGCTCGAAGTCTATACGACCCGGCCCGACACGATCTTCGGTGCGTCCTTCATGGCGATCGCCGCGGACCATCCGCTGGCGAAAAAGGCGGGGAAGAACAATCCGGCGCTGGCGGCCTTCATCGCGGAAATCAAGCGCAGCGGAACGTCCGCGGCCGAGATCGAGACGGCCGAGAAGAAGGGCTTCGACACCGGCATACGCGTCGTCCACCCCTTCGACGAAAGCTGGACGCTGCCGGTTCATGTCGCGAATTTCGTCCTGATGGACTACGGCACGGGCGCGATCTTCGGCTGCCCCTCGGGCGACCAGCGCGACCTCGACTTCGCCAACAAATACGGCCTGCCGGTCGTGCCGGTGGTAATGCCGAGGGACGGCGATGCGGCAAATTTCCAGATCATCGACGAGGCCTATGTCGACGACGGCGTGATGATCAATTCGCGTTTCCTCGACGGCATGACGCCGAAGGATGCGTTTGAGGAGGTCGCTTCACGGCTGGAATCCTCGACGATCGGCAACCGGCCGCAGGCCCAGCGGAAGGTCCAGTTCCGCCTGCGCGACTGGCTGATCTCGCGCCAGCGCTACTGGGGCTGCCCGATCCCGGTCATCCATTGCGACGATTGCGGCGCAGTGCCGGTTCCGGCCGACCAGTTGCCGGTGCGGCTGCCCGACGAAGTGTCGTTCGACAAGCCGGGCAATCCGCTCGACCATCATCCGACGTGGAAGCACGTTGACTGTGTAAGGTGCGGAAAGCCAGCGCGCCGCGACACCGACACGATGGACACGTTCGTCGATTCCTCGTGGTATTTCGCGCGCTTCACCGATCCGTGGAACGAGGACCAGCCGACCGATCTCGCCCATGTCGACGGGCCGAGTGGCTGGCTGCCGGTCAACCAGTATATCGGCGGCATCGAGCACGCGATCCTGCACCTTCTCTATTCGCGCTTCTTCGCCCGCGCGATGAAGGCAACGGGGCATCTGAACGCGGTCGAGGAGCCGTTCGAGGGCCTGTTCACGCAGGGCATGGTCGTCCACGAAACCTATCGCGGCGCGAAGGGCTGGGTGACGCCGGCCGAGGTGAAGTTGGAGGAAGTTGACGGCCAGCGGCGTGCGACCCTGGTTTCGACCGGCGAGGACGTCGCCATCGGCTCGATCGAGAAGATGTCGAAGTCGAAGAAGAACGTGGTCGACCCCGACGACATCATCGCTTCCTACGGCGCGGATACGGCGCGCTGGTTCATGCTGTCGGACTCGCCGCCGGATCGCGACGTGATCTGGACGGAAGCCGGCGTCGAGGGCGCCCATCGCTTCGTGCAGCGTGTGTGGCGCCTGGTTTCGGAAGCCTCGGAGGCGCTGAAGGGCGTTGCCGGCGCGCCCGCGCGGGAAGGCGAGGCGGCGGCGCTGTCCAAGCTCGCGCACAAGACGGTGAAGGCGGTGGGCGCCGATATCGAGCGTCTCGGCTTCAACAAGGCGGTCGCGCGGCTCTACGAACTGGTCAATGCGCTGGCGCCGCGCGTGCAGGCGCTGGACACGGCGAGTGAGGCCGACAAGGCGGCGCTGCGCGACGCGTTCGACAAGCTGCTCGTGATGGTGGCGCCGATGATGCCGCATCTGGCCGAGGAATGCTGGGCGGCGCTGGGCGGCGAGGGTCTGATCGCGAATCAGGCCTGGCCGCAATTCGACGCGGCGCTGACGGTCGACGACGAAATCACGCTGCCGGTGCAGGTCAACGGCAAGAAGCGCGGCGATTTGACAATCGCGCGCGCGGCGGACCAATCTGAAGTCGAGGCTGCGGCACTCGCTCTCGACTTCGTCCAGAAGGCGCTCGAAGGCAAGGCACCGCGCAAGATCATCGTCGTGCCGCAGAGGATCGTGAATGTCGTTGCTTGATCGGAACCGGCTACGGCTGGCGGGACTCGGCCTTGCGCTCTCGCTCGCGGTTGCCGCGGGCTGTACCGTGCAGCCGCTCTATGGCACCGGCGGGACGACGGCCTCGGGCGTGCCGATGAGCGCGGAACTTGCCTCGGTGGCGGTGACGCCGGTGCGGGATCGCGTCAGCCAGGAGGTGCGCAACCACCTGATCTTCCTGTTGTCGGGCGGCGCGGGCGAGCCTTCCGCCGCACGCTATACGGCGCAGCTCGGCGTTTCCGTCGCCAATGCCGCCGCCGCTTCGGTTCAGGTCGGGCGCGACGAGGAGCCGACGGCTTCGCTCGTCACAGTCGCCGTTTCCTATACGCTGACGGATACGAGCGGCGCGACCATCGGCTCCGGCTCGCGCTCCGCGCAGGCGCCCTACGATGTCTCGCGCCAGCAATTTGCCGCGCTGCGCGCCTCGCGCGATGCACAGAACCGGGCGGCGCGGGAAGCAGCCGAACTCGTTCGACTTGCGATTGCGAAAGATATTTCGCGGCTATCTACACGTTAGCTAATATTCAGGAACTTTTTGTTACCAAAGACATTCTTGCAAGAATGTCATGGCCGCGTCATCCCGTTCGGCGATGAAGGCGCGTGACGGAGTGCACAGAATGAACCTTCGGCAGGCGCCGTACAGTCTTACCTCGATCATCAGCTACCTGATGCCCGCGGGCAAACCGCGCGACCATGTGGTCGACCAGCTCATCGCCGAGCGCGCCACACACCTGTCGCGCAATCCGGCATGGCCGGCTCTGCGGCCGCTGATCTATCGCTATTTCGACTACGATCTCGCGGTCTCGATGGCGAACGACATGGCGCCGCTCTCGGGCCTCGAGGCATTCGACTATCTGTCGAAGCTGCTCGCGCTCGACGTGACGGTGACCGGGCTCGAGAACATTCCGAAGACCGGCGGCTTCGTGCTCGCGCCGAGCCATCCGACCGGCATCGCCGACGGCATCGCCGTCTACGAACTGATGAAGCCGGTGCGCAACGACCTCTCGATCTTCGCCAACCGGGACGCGCTGCGGGTGTCGGCTGGCCTGCGCGATCTCATAATTCCGGTCGAGTGGCGGCAAGGCGAGAAGAGCCACTCGAAGAGCCGCGACACGCTGGAAATGACCGCCAAGGCGTTTTCCAACGAGCGCGCCGTGGTGCTCTTTCCCTCGGGCCGCATCGCCTACTGGAACAAGGACAAGCTGACGGAGCGGCCCTGGCAGCCTTCCTTCGTGGCGCTCGCGCGGCGCTACAACGTGCCGGTCGTGCCGGCACACATCACCGCGCGCAATTCGGGCCTTTTCTACTTCCTGTCGAAATACTCGACGGAAATGCGCGACATGACCGTGTTCCACGAGCTGTTGAACAAGAAGAACCGCCCCTTCGAGATCACCGTCGGCAAGCCGATCGCGCCGGAGCTTTTGCAGGGGGATGCGGCGGAAGTCGCGGCGCTGTTGCAAAAGCACACGGTCGAGGATCTGGCGCGCGATCCGGGCGCGGAATTCCAACGGTAGATGCAAAAAACCCCGCGCGAGGCGGGGTTTTTTCATGTTGGGCAGATCGATCTTTCAGCCGATCTTCTGGCCAGTCTTGGCCCAGTCGGCGAGGAAGGTTTCGAGGCCCTTGTCGGTGAGCGGGTGCTTGACGAGCGCCTTGAGGGTCGCCGGCGGCACGGTCGCGACGTCGGCGCCGATGAGGGCGGCGAGCTTGACGTGGTTTACGGTGCGGATCGAGGCGGCGAGGATTTCGGTCGTGAAATCGTAGTTGGTGTAGATCTGCTTGATCTCGGAAATCAGCTCCATGCCGTCGATGCCCATGTCGTCGATGCGGCCGATGAAGGGCGAGATGAAGGTGGCGCCGGCCTTGGCGGCGAGCAGCGCCTGGTTGGCCGAGAAGCAGAGCGTGACGTTGACGAGGCGGCCGTCGCCGGTGATCGCCTTGCAGGCCTTGAGTCCGTCGAGCGTCAGCGGCAGCTTGATGCAGATATTGTCGGCGATCTTCGACAGAACGTCGGCCTCGCGCATCATCTCGGCATATTCGGTGGCGGCGACTTCGGCCGACACCGGGCCATCGACGATGTCGCAGATTTCCTTGGTGACTTCCTTGATGTCGCGGCCCGACTTCAGGATCAGCGACGGGTTGGTCGTCACGCCGTCGAGCAGGCCGTATTCGTTGAGTTCGCGGATTTCGGCTACGTCGGCCGTATCGACGAAGAATTTCATGTGCGTCTCCTTCAGGCTTCTGGGCAGGCGGCGGATGGGAAGTCCGCCAGCCGGCGGTTGGGACTTGCACTAACGCAAGATCGGGGCAAGGTCACGTCCGATGAGCCAAGATTCGCCTTCCCTCTTTCCATCGAGCCAGGTCGTGCCCGTGCTCGTGCCGATGCCGGCCGAGCGGGCCTATTCCTATGCGGTGCCGGATGGGATGAATGTCGTGCCGGGCTCGATCGTGCGCGTGCCGCTCGGGCCGCGGCTGGTGGCCGGCGTCGTGTGGGACGGCGACGGGGGGGCGGTCGATCCGAAGAAGTTGCGGCCGATCGACCATGTGTTCGACTGTCCCCCGATCGGCGCGGAGCTTCGCCGCTTCGTCGACTGGGTGGCTAGCTATACGCTCTCGCCGCCCGGCATGGTGGCGCGGATGCTCCTGCGCGCGCCGGCGGCGTTCGATCCCGAGCCGATGATCGAAGGGCTGGTGCTTTCGGGCGCCGAGCCCGACCGGATGACGGATGCGCGCCGGCGGGTGCTCGAAATGGCGTCGGACGGGCTCGCGTGGACGCGCTCGGGGCTGGCGCGCGCGGCGGGCACGTCGCTGACGGTGATCGACGGGCTGAGGGCGCAGGGCGTCTTCGACGAGGCGCTGATCGCGCCGCGGCCGGTGGTCGCCGCGCCGGATCCCGATTACGCGCAGGCGGAGCTGATGCCGGAGCAGGCGGAAGCGGCCCAGCACCTGCGCGAGAAGGTCGCGGGCGGCGGGTTTTCGACGACGCTGATCGACGGGGTGACCGGCTCGGGCAAGACGGAGGTCTATTTCGAGGCGATCGCGGAGGCGGTGCGGGCGGGCCGGCAGGTGCTCGTGCTGATGCCCGAGATCGCGCTGACGGCAGCGTTTCTGGAGCGCTTCCAGGACCGGTTCGGCGCCAAGCCCGCCGAATGGCATTCGGACCTTGCGCCGCGGACGCGTGAACGCGTCTGGCGGCAGGTGGCGGAGGGGCGCGTGCAAGTGGTCGCGGGCGCGCGCTCGGCGCTGTTCCTGCCGTTCAAGGAACTCGGTCTGATCGTCGTCGACGAGGAGCACGACCCCGCCTACAAGCAGGAGGACCGCGTCTTCTACAATGCGCGCGACATGGCGGTGGTGCGCGGCCATATCGGGCAGTTTCCGGTGGTGCTCGCATCTGCGACGCCGTCGGTCGAAAGCCGCGTCAATGCCGGGCAGGGGCGCTATGCACGAGCCGTGCTTTCGGGGCGCTATGCCGAGGCCGCGCTGCCCGACATACGCGCGATCGACATGCGCCGGCATCCACCCGCGCGCGGCGGCTTCATCTCGCCGGTGCTCGTTTCGGCGGCGCGCGCGACGGTGGAGCGCGGCGAACAGGCGCTGTTCTTCCTCAACCGGCGCGGCTATGCGCCGCTGACGCTGTGTCGCGTCTGCGGGCATCGCTTCCAGTGCCCGTCTTGTTCGAGCTGGCTGGTCGAGCACCGCTTTCGAGGGCAGTTGATGTGCCATCATTGCGGGCATTCGGAGCCGCGGCCGGAGGCCTGCCCGTCCTGCGGGACGCTCGACCACCTCGTGCCGTGCGGGCCGGGCGTCGAGCGGATCGCCGAGGAGATCGTCTCGCACTTTCCTGACAGCCGCGTGATCGTGCTCTCCTCCGACATGCTGGGAGGCGTGAAGCGGCTGCGGCTCGAACTCGACGCCATCGCCAAGGGCGAGGCCGACATCGTCATCGGCACGCAGCTCGTCGCCAAGGGGCACAATTTTCCGAACATGACGCTGGTCGGCGTGGTCGACGCCGATCTGGGGCTCGCGAACGGCGACCCGCGTGCGGCCGAGCGCACGTTCCAGCTCTTGAGCCAGGTGACGGGGCGGGCCGGGCGCACCGGCAAGAAGAGCGTCGGGCTGCTCCAGACCTACCAGCCGGACCATCCGGTGATGCAGGCGCTCGTCTCGGGCGACGCGGAGGCGTTCTACGACCGCGAAGTGGCGGAGCGCGAGCGCAGCCGCCTGCCGCCCTTCGGCCGCCTCGCCGGCGTGATCGTCAGCGCCGCCACTCGCGCGGAGGCCGAAGGCCATGCGCGCGGGCTGCGACAGGCGGCGGTGCGGTCGAACGAGATCATGGTGCTCGGCCCGGCCGAAGCGCCCTTGTCACTCGTCGCCGGGCGGCATCGGTTTCGCTTGTTGGTGCACGCGGAGCGGAAGGCCGACATCCAGGGATATATCCGTGCGATGCTTGGCGCCGGGCCGAAGGAGCGCGGATCGGTGCGGGTCAATGTCGATATCGATCCGCAGAGCTTTTTGTGAGCGGGGATTGAATCTACTGATATATAATGGTGTATATCGAAGTTGGGATATAAACGGTTATATATCGGTATAGAGCATGGACCCGGTCAGAAATCCTTTTGCGCCCGGTGCCGGCTCCCAACCGCCGGAGCTCGCCGGCCGCGATGCGATCATCGCCGATGCGGCAACCGCCCTGCAACGGGCAATCATCGGCAAGCATGGGCGCTCGCAAATTCTTCTTGGACTTCGAGGCGTTGGCAAGACGGTCCTGCTGAACAAGATCGAGGAACTGGCGACGCAATATGGCCATGTAACCTCCTTCATCGAGGCGCCCGAAAGTAAGCCGCTGACGGAGTTGCTCTATCCGCGCCTGCATCAGGTCGTGCGCCAGCTTTCCCTCATCGACTCAGCCAAAGCCAGCGCCTTTCAAGCGATGAGGGCCCTTCGGGCATTCGCCAGCGTGTTCAAGATTTCCGTGGGCGATTTCTCCATATCGGTCGATCCCGAAGAGGGCGTCGCCGACAGCGGAAACCTGGAATACGACCTGTCGGACCTCTTCCTGCGAATTGGCGCTGCCGCGCAAGCGGCCGGGCGGGGATGGACGCTGTTGATCGACGAGGTGCAGTATCTCAACGAGACCGAATATGGCGCGGTGATCGTTGCAATCCATCGGATCAACCAGAAGAACCTCCCGGTCATGTTTTTCGGTGCGGGATTGCCGCAGGTGGCCGCGCTGTCCGGCGATGCCAAATCCTACGCTGAGCGGCTGTTCGCATACCCGGCAATCGGGCCGCTCTCCGACGAAGCCGCCGAGGAAGCCATCCGCCAGCCCATCGAAAAGGAAGGCGAATCCATTTCGCCCGAAGCGCTTGCACAGATCGTCGGCAAAACGCATGGATATCCCTATTTCCTGCAGGAATGGGGATATCAGACTTGGAATGCCGCCGACGCCTCGCCGATCGACCGCGAAGACGTTGCCAGCGCATCCCAAGCGGCGCTTCGCCGCCTCGACGAGGGCTTTTTCAAGGTTCGGTTCGACAGGCTTACACCCAAAGAGCGCGAATACGTGATCGCCATGGCACATCTGGGCAAAGGGCCTTACCGATCTTCCGATGTCGCCGACCGACTTGGCGAGAACGTCCAGAGCCTTGGGCCGCGCCGGGCAAAGATCATCAGCAAGGGAATGATCTACAGTCCCGCACATGGAGACATTGCCTTCACGGTTCCCATGTTCGAAGAGTATCTCAAGCGCAACTGGATTTAGCTCGGCCAAGCGGACCGACCAAATCCGATGAACTCAGCCGTCATTCACATCAGAGGTTGTCTCAATGGAACTCGCATTTCCGTGGCCGTATTCGCAGGGCGAGTGGCTGGCGTGGTCGTCGGCGGCGGTTACCGTCCTGTTCGGGCTGGTGACGCTGTTCGCGCCGCGGCTGTCGCTGAAGGTGCTGCGGTTGCAGACCGCGCCGAACCATCCCGAGGCGCTGGCCGAATCGCGGGCGACGATGTCGGGGTTCTATCTGGGCGTAGGCCTCTGCTGCATCCTGCTCGCCCAGCCGCTCCTCTACCTGACGCTCGGTGCGTCGTGGGCGCTGACGGCGTTCGGACGGGTCGTTTCGATGCTGTCGGACCGCGGGAACACGGCCTATAACTGGTTCGTCCTCGCGATCGAGATCGTGCTCGCGGCACTGCCGCTCGCCTTTGCGCTCGGCTTCGTCGGATGATCCGACGGAACTGCGACAAAACGGCCAAAAACCGCCCGGCAAGGCGTGTTGCGAGTCCTCAAAGCGTGTGCTAGACGGCAATCGACTTTTGACCGGGGGAGGCGGCTTGCCCGCGCGTTCCGGGGAAATTTTCAACGAGGTCAGGGATTTAGCCGGGCATTTGCCCCGGTGTTCGAATTTGCTGCCTTCCAGATGAAGAGAAAACACACCTCGTGGCACAGTCCGGCTCGATGATCTCAGGTGTTTCGCAGCGCTACGCGCGCTCGCTGTTCGAACTGGCGCGGGACGAAAACTCCGTCGCCGAAGCCGAGAAAGAGCTCGGCCGCTTTGCCGCCATGCTCGACGAGAGCGACGACCTGAAGCGCCTCGTCTCGAGCCCCGTCTTCTCGGCCGAAGACCAGCTTCGCGCCATTTCGGCGATCCTCGACAAGGCGGGCATCAAAGGCCTCGTCGGCAATTTCCTGCGCGTCGTCGCGCAGAACCGCCGGCTCTTCGCCGTGCCGGGCATGATCGTGGCGTTTCGCGCGATCGCAGCCGAAGCGCGCGGCGAGGTTTCCGCCGACGTGATTTCGGCGCATGCGCTTTCGGCGGCGCAGGAAAAGGAACTCAAGGCGGCGCTGAAGAGCGTTGCCGGCAAGGACGTGACGGTCAACCTCACGGTCGACCCCTCGATCCTCGGCGGTCTCGTCGTCAAGATGGGCTCGCGCCAGATCGACACGTCGCTCAAGACTAAACTCAATTCGCTCAAGCTTGCACTGAAAGAGGTCGGCTGATGGACATCCGCGCCGCGGAAATTTCCGCAATTCTCAAGGACCAGATCAAGAATTTCGGCCGTGAGGCCGA